>Ga0189289_10073_pt1 | contig 135429 bp, 119 predicted proteins | sample UW106minimetaG_FD_130313 | JGI IMG/M metagenome (GOLD analysis project Ga0189289, IMG submission 130313) | Marine microbial communities from the Costa Rica Dome - UW106 mini metaG | ecosystem: Environmental > Aquatic > Marine > Oceanic > Photic zone | place: Costa Rica: the Eastern Pacific... | reverse complement strand
ATCTGTGTCAACGTCGAATGTGGTCAGCGATAGCTCCAAATCCTTGCTGGCATCTGCCACTGAGAACACACCGGTGATCTTGCCGTCAGGATCTGTTTGATTGGCATATTGATTGCCGAAAGCCCCGCTGGGCGGGCCTCCAACCTCAAGGGTGAAGTCAAACGCATCTGTGATTTCTACTGGAGGGGTAGCCGCGCTGGTCACAGCTTCTTCGGTGCCATAGCCATCTGTGTAGCTGACGGTCACCGACAAAGCAGAAGCTACGTCGTCCTGCGCAACCGTATACTCACCTGCCGTGGCTCCATCGATAGCCACACCATCGCGCAGCCACTGATAAGAAAAAGCCCCAAGACCATCCAGGTCACTCAGACCCATGGTGTCCACCGCAAGTATCTCACCTAGACGTGCAAGGCCTGAAATCGTGACAGAACCTACAGGCGCGGTGTTTACAAAGGACGCCTCAGAAATCGTCCAGCCATGGTTGTTGATCAGTTCATCGCGCGCGGCGGCTGATGCGCTGGAATAGGTGAGCCCTGCTGCCCCGAGCTCAATGTTGTTTTGAACATCCTGCGCGGCCCACCCGATCAGTGTGGCATCAAAATTTGCGGTCGACATGCCCGAGTTGTCGAACATTCTGCTTAGGTCCATCACCGAGGAAATATCCCAGCCACCGATGTCGTGATCGAAGGCACCGGCATACATGAACATGAAGCTCATGTTCGTCACAGAGGAAGTGTCCCAGCTAGCAATGTTCTGATTAAAGTCGGCGGCCTCATAGAACATGAAGCTCATATTCGTCACAGAAGAGGTGTTCCAGCTAGCAATGTTCTGATCAAACTTGGAGGCGCCTTCGAACATGAAGCTCATATCCCAAACGGAGGACGTATCCCAGCTACCTATGTTCTGATTAAAGGTGGCGGCTTCGTAGAACATGAAGCCCATGTTGGTTACAGAAGACGTGTCCCAATCACCAATGTCTTGATTGAAGGCGGAGGCCCCGTAGAACATGTAATCCATGCCCTTAACAGAGGAAGTGTCCCAGTCGCCAATGTCCTGATTGAAAGCTGAGGCCCCGTAGAACATGGAGCCCATGTTGGTCACAGAAGATGTGTCCCAGTAGCTGATATCTTGATTAAAGGCAGACGCGCCTTCGAACATGAAGCCCATGTCCTCAACTGAAGATGTATTCCAGCCACCAATGTCTTGATTAAAGTTGGCGGCGCCGTTGAACATGAAATACATGTTTGTCACTGAAGATACGTCCCAACTACCGATATTTTGATTAAAGGTAACTGCGCCTTCGAACATGAAGTCCATGTTGGTCACAGAAGACGTATCCCAGCCTGTAATATCGGGAATTGCGTCTCCATTTGGATCATCTCCGCCTGAGAAATAACTGGATAAATTGCTTGGTAACGAGGCTGTTTGAAAATACTGCATATGCAATCCTATCTAGCCAAAATACACAACCTGGAGTAACTTCTGAGCGAACATTTCCAGAGGTATTCTGTGCAGATTCTGCACCGTATCCACTAGATCGGTCGAATAAGGCGGGTCAAACCTGCCTTAATGAATTGGAATAGGACATTACCAATTTCAAAAGACGAAGCCACCCAAAACTGATGACTAGGATTCATGATATAGATTTAGAAATCATGAATCATATCTGCGTTGACACCACCTGTAATCATGATGTGATTGCAAATGTCTTAAACCTTAATCTAATCCTCTGAAAATTTTATCTGGAAGAGTGAGAAATCCTTCACTCAAACAGCGTTTGTTTTGGCGCTGACGGCGTCAAAGAACGCGTCACTTCAAAAAAATAACAGAGATCTTATTGACATGATGCAAGCCCCTCGGACTAGAGAAATTATATGGAGGGTTTAGCCCCAATTCACTGATCTATTTCGCCGTGCCGAATGAATATCATTGTATTCAAACTAAATATAGTTTGGACGATTTCTGATCCAATTTCTGGGTAATCTGGGATTATGATGTATCAGGGCTATAGATCATAAGTAATTATTAGAATGACAAACTTTGTTCTTTTGGTGAGAGCACCGGTTGCACCACCTTTTTCGTTGTTGCAAGTTTCGAACTTTTTGTCGCGGCCCGCTATGAGCAATCGCCGTAGACCGAAGACAGACCCCAGTACAAAGTCACGGTAACGTCGTGTTTATGCCCCGTCTTGGCTAGCGGTCTGTTGGTCAAAGATGGCTTTGGCCCGACCCCAGACCCCTTCATGCAGCGCATTCAGTGTAACAAGGTGAGGCAACAGCTGTTCTGCAAAATCCTCGGCGCTTTCAGTCGGCAGCAGGGAAGGCAGATTGTCTATGGCCGTGACATCAAGCACTGGGTTGGCGTGAACGCGTCTTGCAGGCTCGGCCCAGTTGGTAGCTGCGTCGTAGACTTTGATCGGTGAGAAATCGCTGTCGGGATCGCAAGAGATATCCCCGATCACAGAAAGCGCGCGGGGAGTTGATGTCGCAGACGTTGGAACGAATACAGGCGTTTCGGGGCGTGCCAGAATGCAGTTTAAAAACACATCATGTTGTAGGATTTCTGGAAACGGGCCGCCCGTGGCCGTTTCCGGCATGTCCCAACGCGTGGGAAAGATGCCCATGGCAGTACACAGATCGGCCGCCCCTGTGCCAACGCGGCCGAGGGCGCCGATGATCATAACAGTTGGCCGTGCGTGGCCAGAGCGCGCAAAGCCTTCTTGCAGGTCTGCCAAAAGGCGCGCCTGTGAAGGCCAGACACTTACAGGTGCGCATTGCCCGTTGTTGCGTTGCGCCAGCCAGGTGAACAGAGACACGGCCGCACCGACATAGCCCGCCCAGTATCCAAATGCCGCAACACGGCGGCCCTGTGGGTCGACCAGATACTCCAGATCATAAAGCGCACCGCCGCCGGCCTTGAACCTGTCAAGAAGACGGCGGCCCGCTGGTTGGCCTTTGAAGGCATGGCCGAACATGATGTGGTGATGGATCAGAGGGGTGCCGTCCTCGGGCAGCTCCTTGAGACCAAAAATGATTGCTTCTTTGGGGGCGTGACGCCATGCGCCTGGCCCCGCGATCTGCGCGCCTGCGTCCCTGTAGGGTTGTATGGGCAGGGCCCGTGTTGGGCTGTCTTCAACGGTAACCGTGAAACCCTGCGCAATGAGAGTGGCCACACCTGTTGCCGTGACACCAACGCGTTGTTCGTTCGGACGTTCTTCTGCCCTGACCCAAAGATGCGTCATTTTCACCCCCCTCTGGCTGTTGCTGCACAGGTGTCACGGGATGAGAGCATGTTCAATAGTCATGGCAGCTTGGTCCGGTTTCTGAAACTGCTGGCGGTCATTGAGCGTCATGCCTCGAACGGATCTCTCTAGCTGAGGGCCTGCTGTGCATAGAGAGGCCGACCATAAACAGGACGTGCTTCCGCTGTGTCGGTTCGAGCATTTGGTTAGAACACGCCACGCGTGCGCTGTCAGAATGTGTTGGCGGTGGGATGGTGCGCTGGTTGATGAACATCCGCTTTTTATTGAACGATCGTTCAAAAAACAATTGACGACTCTTGGGCAACAAAGCCTATAACTTTTAACTAAGTCGAAAACGACGCCGTGCCGCACAGGCACATTGGGAGGATTGCTGTGAACGCTTCAGACACGCCTACGGGCGGCCCTGTATCTATACCTGCTTTGCTGCGGCGGAATGCACGCAAGTGGGGCGCGCGCGCCGCCTATCGCGAAAAGGCCTACGGAATCTGGCAGACCTGGACTTGGACGCGCACGCTCGTTGAGGTCGAGGGGCTTGCCATGGGCCTGATGGCGTTGGACTTGCAGCCCGGTGATCATGTCGCCGTGATCGGCCGCAACCGGCCGGAGCTCTATATGTCGATGGTGTCAGTTCAGATGGCTGGGGGCGTTCCTGTTCCCCTGTACCAAGACGCTGTTGCCGAAGAGATGGCCTATGTCCTGGAGCATTGTGGCGCACGCTACGTGATCGTCGGCGACCAGGAGCAGGTCGACAAGGTGCTCGAAGTGCAGGACCGGGCGCCGGCGATTGAGCATATCCTCTACCTCGATCCGCGCGGCCTGCGGAAATACGATCACAGCCGTTTGCATGCGCTTGAGGATATCATGGCAGAGGGCCGCGTCGCCCATGAACGCTTTGAGGCGGAGATGAAGCGCCGCGAGGCCGCGCTGGATTACGACAGCACCTGCGTGATGCTCTACACGTCTGGCACGACGGGCAAACCAAAGGGCGTCGTTCTTTCCAACCGGAACATCATCGAAACCTCCAAGGCGTCGTCCACCTTTGACAAGCTCAGCGAGCAGGAAGAAGTGCTGGCCTATCTGCCCATGGCGTGGGTTGGTGATTTTATCTTTTCGATCGGTCAGGCTTACTGGGCGGGCTTCTGTGTGAACTGCCCCGAAAGCGCCGACACGACCATGGTGGATCTGCGCGAGATCGGGCCGACCTATTACTTTGCCCCGCCGCGCGTGTTTGAAACCCAACTCACCAATGTGATGATCCGCATGGAAGACGCGGGCCGCTTCAAGAAGCACCTGTTTGACAGGTTCATGGGCGTTGCAAAGCGGGTTGGCCCGCAAATCCTCGACGGCAAGCCTGTCTCGAGCACAGACCGCTTTATGTACTGGCTGGGCAATCTGCTGGTTCTGGGCCCCCTGAAAAACACCCTTGGCTTCACGAAGGTGCGGGTGGGCTATACGGCGGGCGAGGCTATCGGCCCTGAAATCTTTGATTTTTACAGGGCCATGGGCATCAACCTCAAACAGCTCTACGGCCAGACAGAGGCCAGCGTGTTCATCACCCAGCAGCCCGACAATGAGGTGCGCCCGGATACGGTTGGCGTGGCCTCCCCGGGGGTTGAGATCAAGATCGAAGAGAACGGCGAGGTGTTCTACAGATCACCCGGCGTATTCCAAGAGTACTACAAGAACCCGGAAAGCACTGCTTCCACCAAGGATGACGAAGGCTGGGTTGCGACCGGTGATGCCGGGTTCATCGAGCCAGACACCGGCCATTTGCGCATCATTGATCGCGCCAAAGACGTGGGCAAGATGTCCTCCGGGGCCCTGTTTGCGCCGAAATACGTGGAAAACAAGCTCAAGTTCTTCCCCAATATCCTCGAAGCGGTTGTCTTTGGGGGCGGTCGCGACCGCTGCACCGCGTTTCTCAACATCGATCTGACGGCTGTGGGCAACTGGGCTGAGCGGAACAACATCGCATACTCCTCTTATCAGGAGCTAGCCGGCCATCCGGAGGTGCTCCAGACCATGCGGGAGCATGTGGAGGAAGTGAATGCCTCCGTGGCGCAGGATGAAATGCTGTCCGGGTGCCAGATCCACCGCTTTGTCGTCCTGCACAAGGAACTCGACGCCGATGATGGCGAACTGACCCGCACCCGCAAAGTGCGCCGCCGCATCATCGAGGACAAGTTCGCGGATATCATCACCGCGCTCTATGACGGATCAGACAGCGTCTACACCGAGACGGAGGTGACCTACGAGGACGGTCGCAAAGGCGCTATCAGTGCCACGCTCAGCCTCGTTGATGCGGACGTGGCGGCAGTGGCGCAGGCCGACAAGGTGGCCGCTGAGTGATCTGGGTGTTCGCCATAGGGCTTTTCCTGGTGGCGCTGGCTTTGCCGGTGCCCGGGGATTGGGTGTTTCTCAATCGGCCGGGCCTGCGTTTGCGCTTTAGCCAGCTGGGCCTTGTGTGCTTGTCTGTGGCGCTGATTTTTGGCGATTTCAATGCGCAGGCCGCGGCGTTCATTGTGGTCTTTGCACTGCTTGCGATCGTGGTCGGTGAACTGCTGTTCTGGCTGGAAGGCGGGCGGTTCACACCGAACCGCATCCGGGCCGGGTTCCGCTGGTTTTTCCTGGTCTCCGGGCCGGGCAGCCCGCCGATCCGTGGGGGATTTCTCGGGCTGGGCGTTGTGACATTGGTGCTGCTGGCCATGTTGCTGGTGGTGCGCCCCGTGGTTCGAACCGCGGTGGGGCTGGAAGAGGGCGCAGAGGCTGAACCCTTTGCGCAGCGAGAGTTGATACGGGGAGAGCTGTCCGCATGAAGGACATGACCGAAGGCTACACCACTCCGGATGGCCGCCAGATTGGCGGCGTCATGATGGAGATGAAAAACATCACTCTGCGGTTCGGTGGCGTGGTGGCGATCAAGGACATCTCGTTTGACATCCGCGAGGGTGAGATCCGCGCCATCATCGGCCCCAACGGCGCCGGCAAATCGTCCATGCTGAATGTGATCAGCGGGTTCTACCATCCGCAGGAAGGTGAGGTGTGGTTTCACGGCGAGAAACGCCCCACCATGCGCCCCTACCAGGTGGCGCGGCAGGGCATTGCCCGCACCTTCCAGAACATCGCGCTGTTCGAGGGCATGTCGGTGCTCGACAACATCATGACGGGCCGCCTCAACTATATGAAATCCACCATACTCGATCAGGCCCTGTGGTGGGGCAAGGCCGAGCGGGAGGAGACCGAAAACCGCGCCAAGGTCGAGGAGATCATCGATTTCCTCGAGATCCAGTCGATCCGAAAAACGCCGGTGGGCCGCTTGCCCTACGGTCTGAAAAAGCGGGTTGAACTGGGCCGCGCCCTGGCAGCACAGCCAAAGCTGTTGCTGCTGGACGAACCCATGGCTGGCATGAATGTCGAAGAGAAAGAGGATATGAGCCGCTTTATCCTCGACGTGAACGACGAGTTCGGAATGACCATTGCCCTGATCGAGCATGACATGGGCGTGGTGATGGACCTCTCTGACCGTGTGGTCGTGATGGATTACGGCAAGAAGATCGGTGACGGCACACCCGACGAGGTGCGCAGCAATCAGGCCGTGATCGACGCCTATCTGGGGGTCTCCCATGACTGATCATCCTTTGAGCTGTCTTACAAAAACGGAGCGCAGCAATGCCTGATCAACTACTCTTCGCGATGGAAGTGGCTCTGAACGGGCTGATGGCCGGGGTGATGTATGCGCTGGTCGCGCTCGGCTTCGTGCTGATCTTCAAAGCCTCTGGCATCTTCAACTACGCGCAGGGCGTCATGGCCTTGTTTGCGGCTATGACAGTGGTTGGGATTCAGAAAGGCCAGGTGCCTTTCGCCCACCTGATCAACGCAATTTTCGGCACCCATATTCACTACTTCGGATGGAACGTGCCGGCCCTTGGGGCGATCTTGCTGACGGTCATTGTCATGGGGCTTTTCGCCTGGGTGGTGAACAAGCTGGTGCTCAAGCACCTCGTCAACCAAGAACCGATCATCCTGTTCATGGCCACGATTGGGCTTGCCTACTTCCTTGAGGGCGTGGCGGACCTGATGTGGGGCGCGGACATCAAGAAGCTGGATGTCGGCCTGCCACAGGGCATCAACGGCTATATCGATGAAACCACCTTCAATCTGTTCGGCTATGGCTTCTTCATCGACAATCTCGACATTACGGCCAGCGTGATCGCGGCCATTCTTGTGACGGCGCTTGTTCTGTTTTCGCAATACACCAAGCAGGGCCGGGCCCTGCGCGCGGTGGCTGATGATCATCAGGCCGCGCTTTCGGTCGGTATTTCGCTGAACTTCATCTGGGTGCTGGTCTGGACCATCGCGGGCTGCGTTGCGCTGGTTGCGGGCATGATGTGGGGCGCCAAGTCTGGCGTTCAGTTCTCGCTTTCGCTGATCGCGCTGAAGGCGCTGCCCGTGTTGATGTTGGGGGGCTTTACCTCGATCCCGGGCGCCATTGTGGGTGGATTGATCATCGGCGTGGGTGAGCAACTGTTCGAGTTTGCGATCGGCGCACCCTATCTCGGGGGCGCAACCCAGAACTGGTTTGCTTATGTGCTGGCCCTTCTGTTCCTCGTCTTCCGGCCGCAGGGCCTGTTCGGCGAAAAGATCATCGAGCGGGTGTGAGCATGCCAGCTTTGCACATAAAAGCCATTTCTTGCAGCAAGGTGCGCCCGTGATCCCAGTATCAGATATCTCTCAGGTGGGGGCGACACGGCGTGTGGTGCTGGGCTATTGCTCCTCTGCCAGTGTGATGTCCGCGCCTTTGGACAGGGCACGGCTCCAGAGCAGGATCACGCCTGCAAGGCAGGCAACAAAGATCGTGGCGCCACTCCATGCGGGCAGATTGAACAGCAGCATGGCCAAAAGCGCGGGCAAAGCCGAGCCAAGGGCGATCAGGGCCAAGGTTACCCCCGGCTCGAAGGCAGCTTCCTGCGCCGGTCGTACAGGATCCGCAGCCAAGGCTTTGGGCTTGGCCCGGGGTTTGGGCGCGGCAAGCTCTGCCTCGTCCACGCCTGCCAACAGGTTTGCCCGCCGGGTCTCAAACTCTTCCGTCGATATGAACCCGGCATCGCGGGCATCCGACAAACGCTTCAGCGCTTCCACTACAGTCATGGGCACCACCCCAGTCATTCACATCTCAATCATGGGTAAGAATACTGGCAAAACCATGAACGCGCTGGGAAAAAAGACACTTACGGTTAACGGGATCGGGGGCACAAAAGCCCGACCCAGCAGGGAGACATAGGGATGTTTTATCGCGAAGCAGGGGACTTTAAGACGTCCTATAGCGACGACAGCCAAACCTTCCCGATCGCCTTTGACAGGTATCGTTACTACGCGGTTCTGGCTATTGCCGTGCTGATCGTGCCTTTCATAATCAACGATTACTGGGTGAACGCGATCTTCTTGCCCTTCCTGATCTACGCGATTGCTGCCATCGGGCTGAATATCCTGACGGGGTATTGTGGGCAGGTTTCGCTGGGCACCGGGGGGTTCATGGCCGTGGGCGCCTATGCCTGCTACAAACTCATGACCTCGTTCCCAGACGTCAACATCATGATCCACGTCTTTCTGTCTGGCTTGATTACGGCGGCCGTCGGGATCCTGTTTGGTCTGCCCTCATTGCGGATCAAGGGATTTTATCTGGCGGTGGCGACGCTGGCAGCGCAGTTCTTCCTTGTCTGGCTCTTCAACCGGGTGCCGTGGTTCTACAACTACTCGGCATCGGGGCAGATTTCCGCGCCGGAACGCACCCTGTTCGGGCAGGCCGTGACCGGCGCCAATGCGGATCCCTCAACCCGTTATCTGGTGTGCCTGTTCTTCCTGTTCGTGCTGGCGTGGCTGGCACGCAATCTGACGCGCGGCTCACTGGGCCGCAGTTGGATGGCGATCCGCGACATGGATATCGCCGCAGAGATCATCGGGGTGAACCCCCTGCGGGCGAAACTGTCCGCCTTTGCGATCAGTTCCTTTTACGTTGGCATCGCGGGCGCGCTGTTTTTCAGCGTGTATCTTGGCGCTGTCGAGGTGGGTGAAGTGTTCGGCATCAATGTCAGCTTCTTGGTGCTGTTCATGATCATCATCGGTGGTCTGGGCTCGATCTTTGGCAGCTTTGCCGGGGCGGCTTTCCTCGTGCTGCTGCCCGTTGGGCTGAAAAATCTTCTGGTGACGGGCCTTGGGTGGCCGACAGATATTGCCGCGCACCTCGAATTCGTCATCATTGGAGCCATGATCATCTTGTTTCTTGTCGCCGAGCCCCACGGGCTTGCCCAGCTTTGGCGACTGGCAAAGGAGAAACTACGACTTTGGCCGTTCCCGCACTAAGAAGGCGGGCCGGCACCCCGGCGGGATTGGCCCGCCACATCTGAAACGTGCTTTGAAAGTGATCTCAGGGAGGAGACTCGACATGAAAGCAAAGACCCTCGCAACCACCGCCGTTCTGGCGGTCATGGCTGGCGCACCGGTCATGGCGGACCTGGTGTTCCCGTCGCTCAGCTACCGGACAGGTCCCTATGCGGCCAACGGCATTCCCTTCGCCGATGGGTATGCAGACTATTTCACGCTGCTCAATGAGCGTGACGGCGGCATTGGCGGCGTTGCTACCCGCCTGCTGGAATGTGAAACCGGCTACAACACCCAAAAGGGCGTTGAGTGCTATGAAGCCACCAAGGGCGAAGGCGCGCTGGTGTATCAGCCGCTTTCCACGGGTATCACATACCAGCTGATCCCCAAGGCAACGGCTGACGGCATTCCTGTCCACTCGATGGGCTATGGCCGGACATCTGCCAAGAACGGTTCGGTGTTCCGCAACGTGTTCAACTACCCGGCCAACTACTGGGATGGTGCATCCCACGCGGTGACCCACATTCTCAATGAGAATGGCGGCGATATCTCGGGCAAGAAGATCGCGCTGGTCTATCACAACTCTGCCTATGGCAAGGAGCCGATCCGTACGCTGGAAGGTCTGGCGGAAAAGCATGGCTTTGAGCTGCTGCTTCTGCCGGTGGACCACCCCGGTCAGGAACAGAAGGCCCAGTGGCTGCAGATCCGCCGTGAGCGTCCCGACAATGTCCTGATGTGGGGCTGGGGCGTGATGAACCAGGTCGCAATTCAGGAAGCGGTGAACATTCGCTATCCGATGGAGAATTTCATCGGTGTGTGGTGGTCCGGATCCGAGAACGACGTGCTGCCTGCGGGCGATGGCGCATCGGGCTACAAGTCGATCACGTTCCACAACATCGGTGCGGATTATCCGATCTATGATGATCTGAAGACCCATGTCGTCGACAAAGGCCTCGCGGCTGGCGCTGGCGATGCCCTGGGCACCGTGCTGTATAACCGCGGCATGTATGCGGCCATGCTGGCAGCGGAAGCTGCGGCCAAGGCGCAGGAAATCCACGGCACCGCTGACATCACCCCTGCGATGATGCGCGATGGCATGGAAGCCCTGGAGATCACCGAGGCCCGCATGGCCGAGCTGGGTCTGCCGAACTTCGGGCCTGAGTTCTCTGTGTCGTGTGGCAACCACGGTGGCGACGGCTTTGGTGCCATCGTTCAGTGGGATGCGTCGGCCGGTTCTTGGAGCAAGATCACCGAGTACTACCAGTCTGACCAGGACATCATCATGCCGCTGGTTGCTGAAGATTCGGCTGCCTTCGCTGCTGAAAACAACATTGAGGCTGCCTGCAACTAAGCGGGCATTCCAACCCCGGCCGCTGCGCGTGCGGCGGCCGGGGGACCTGAGTATTTTTGCCAAGATGATGAGCCATGCTGGATTCTGCAAAGACCGACGAGACGCTGCTTGAAGTCAACAATATCGAGGTGATCTACAATCATGTGATCCTTGTTCTGAAAGGTGTCAGCCTGTCGGTACCCAAGGGGGGCATCACGGCTCTTCTGGGTGGCAATGGTGCTGGCAAGACAACCACTTTGAAGGCCATTTCGAACCTGTTGCACTCTGAGCGGGGCGAAGTGACCAAGGGATCGATTAAGTATCGCGGGGATGCGATTGCAGCTTTGAACCCGGCGGAGCTTGTGAAGCGCGGCGTCATCCAAGTGATGGAAGGCCGCCATTGTTTCGAACATCTCACCGTCGAGGAGAACCTCATGACGGGGGCCTACACGCGGCGGGATGGCGGGGGCAATGTCGCGCAAGATCTGGAGATGGTTTATGAGTATTTCCCGCGTCTGAAGGAACGTCGCAAAAGTCAGGCTGGTTATACCTCGGGCGGTGAGCAGCAGATGACCGCGATTGCGCGCGCACTGATGTCGCGGCCTGAGACCATTTTGCTGGACGAGCCCTCAATGGGATTGGCGCCGCAATTGGTGGAACAGATCTTCGGCATTGTTCGGCGTTTGAACGAGGAACAGGGGGTGACGTTCCTGTTGGCAGAGCAGAACACAAACGTGGCCCTGCGCTTTGCCCATTACGGTTACATTCTGGAGTCCGGGCGCATCGTGATGGACGGGCCTGCGGCGGAGCTGCGGGAGAACCCGGATGTGAAGGAATTCTATCTCGGCATGTCGGATGAGGGGCGCAAGAGCTTTCGCGATGTGCGATCTTATCGGCGCCGCAAGCGCTGGCTGGCTTGATGCGCGCCGCCTGGTATGAGGGCTTTGGCCCCGCTGCTGATGTCCTGACTGTTGGAGAGATGGCGGACCCGGCACCCGGGCCCGGCGAGGTGCTGGTGCGTGTGCGGGCCTCGGGCATCAATCCTTCCGATGTAAAGCTGCGCGCGGGTGCGCGACCGGGCGCTGTGATGGCTTTTCCCCGCGTCATTCCGCATTCGGACGGGGCAGGCGTCATCGAAGCTGTTGGGGCCGGGGTAGACGCTGCCCGTGTGGGTCAGCGCGTCTGGCTGTGGAATGCGCAATGGCAGCGCGCCTTTGGCACGGCGGCAGAATACATTGCCCTGCCGGCAGAGCAGGCTGTCGCTTTGCCAGACCATACAGCGTTTCATGAGGCCGCGTGCTTTGGCATCCCGGCCATGACTGCGTGGTATGGACTGTTTTCAGACGGGCCAATCGAGGGTCAGACGATCCTTGTCACCGGAGGGGCCGGCACCGTGGGCCGCTATGCCTGCCAAATGGGCAAACTGGGCGGGGCGCGGGTGATCACCACGGTCAGTTCTGCGGAAAAGGCGGCCCATTCCATGGCCGAAGAGACGATCAATTATCGCGAAGGCGATGTTGAGGCCCAGGTGATGGACATGACCGATGGTGCGGGGGTGGACCGGATCGTCGATGTGGATTTCGGCGCAAATCAAGCCACGAGCCTGCCGATCATAAAGCCTGGCGGCGTGATTGCTTCCTACGCGTCGGCAGTCGACATGACGCCCAAGCTGCAATTCTACGGGTTCATGTTCAAGAATGTGACCTTGCGCATGCTGATCGTCTATCAACTGGATGCTGTTGCCCGTCGCAAAGGTGAGGCGCATTTGACCCGCTGGTTGGAGGCGGGGGCGCTGCAGCATGCTGTCGTACGCTGCGGTGGGCTCGATGACATTGCGGCGGCCCAGGACACGGTTGCCGCCGGCGCCAAGCTTGGCACCGCTGTGCTGGACATGTGAGGGACGCATGTCCCCGATTCCATATACGCTTTTGCGCCCCTGATATTGTCTAGCAAGGGCGCCAGACGGAGAGTTTTCCCATGAGCTTCTATGACGCCCTTGAAACCCGAAGCGCCGATCAGCGTGCCGCCGATTTAGCACGTGATCTGCCAGCGCAGATTGCCCGTGCTCAGGGCCTTTCTGGCAATGCGAGCGCCCTTGCGGGGGTGCAGGCAGCATCTGTCACGGATATGGCGGGGCTTGCCGGCTTGCCGGTTTTGCGGAAATCGGCCCTTGTTGAGGCGCAGACACCTGAGGCGCCGCTGGGCGGGTATGCGGGGTCTTTGTCTCAGTTCAGCCATGTCTTTCAGTCGCCGGGGCCGATCTATGAGCCGGGCGGCGTTGAGGGGGATTGGTTTCGGCTGGGCCGGTTTGCCCATGCGGCTGGGATCGGTGCTGATGACATCGTGCAAAACTGCTTTGGCTATCACCTCACTCCTGCGGGCATGATGTTTGAAAGCGCCGCCCGGGCTGTTGGGGCTACGGTTTTGCCAGCGGGCACGGGGCAGACCGAGCTTCAGGCGCATGCGGCCGTTCATGTGGGGGCCACGGCCTATGCGGGCACGCCGGATTACCTGAAGGTGATCCTCGAGAAGGCTGATGAGTTGGGGCTGCAGACCCGGTTTGCAAAGGCGGCCGTGTCTGGCGGTGCGCTGTTCCCATCACTGCGTGATTGGTATTCTGATCGGGGCGTTGCCTGCCTGCAATGCTACGCAACTGCCGATCTGGGCAACGTGGCCTACGAGTCCGAGGCCATGGAAGGCTTGATTGTCGATGAGGGTGTGATCGTCGAGATCGTGACGCCTGGCACTGGCGATCCCGTCCCTGAGGGGGAGGTCGGCGAGGTTGTCGTGACAGCTCTGAACCCCGCCTATCCCCTGATCCGGTTTGCAACCGGTGATCTGTCGGCGGTGCTGTCGGGCACCAGCCCCTGTGGACGTACCAATATGCGGATCAAGGGCTGGATGGGCCGCGCAGACCAGACCACCAAGATCAAAGGGATGTTCGTGCGCCCCGAACAGGTGGCGGCCTTCGTTGCCAAGCATGAAGCGATTGCGCGCGCCCGTGTGGTGGTCACCCGGGAAGGCGAAATGGATGCGATGACCGTGATGGTTGAGACGGAGGCGCAGGATGCGGCCGCGTTTGAGGCCGCCATGATCGAAACCTTGAAACTGAAGGGCCGGATTGAACTGTCTGCGCCCGGCACTTTGCCCCGGGATGGCAAGGTGATCGACGACCAGCGCAGCTACGACTGACCCGGCCAGGCGGCCGGGTGTGAGGGAGGAAAGTCCATGCGAAACCCCTTTATCCTGTCCGTCTTACTGAGCGCTCTGGCCCTGCCGGCGCTTTCCGATCAGGCCCTTCTTTCCGGTGTGCCAGAGGATGATTCCCGTTTTTGGCGCGGCGTGCCCAGCAGTGCGGGTGAAGCACTTTCCGACGCAGGTTTTCAGATAATCCGCGCGGAGGGGAACGCCCGCGCATTGCGGGATGCTTTGGCCCGTGTGCTGGCCCGGATTGATCAGGATGAGACGGTTGTCATTCATCTCAGCGGTCACTTTGCGCAGGCAAATTCTGGCACATGGTATCTGGGCGCCACCGCAACCGGCACGGATCTTGCGCAGGTGGGGTCTGTTGGGGTGTCCCTCGATGTGATCCTTGAGATTGCTGGCCGCGTGCCAGGGGGCGCTTTCCTGGTGTTGGGAGAGCCTGAGCGGCGCCTGTCTCATGGGGTAGGCTTGCGCGCGGGGATTGGGCCCATGGACATCCCGCAGGGTGTGACGGTCCTGCAAGGACCAGAGCCTGACCTAACTCGCTATGCCGCCAGCGTACTTTATCGGCCCGGCGCCGATCTGGACGAGGTGCTGCTTGGGCAGGATGCGATCACCGCGTCGGGTTTTCTGCCAAGCGGGCATGCCATCGTTGTTTCTGACGCGGTGCCGTCAGAGCCAGACACTTCCTTCGCGCAGGAGCGCGACTTCTGGCAAAGTGTCCTGCGCGACAACACCGAAGCCGCCTATCGCGACTATCTGCAGCGTTATCCCAACGGTGTCTTCCGGGGTGAAGCCAACGCCCGTCTGCAGGATATCCTCAATGATCCAGCCCGCCGCGCAGAAGAAGCCGAGGCCGCCCTGTCGCTGTCCCGCAGCGAGCGGCGCCGCATTCAGGCTGACCTGACCGAGCTTGGCTTCAGCACGCGCGGGGTGGATGGCATCTTTGGTGGCGGCACGCGGGCTGCGATCCGCGGCTGGCAGCAAGGCCAGGGCCGTGAGGTAACTGGTTTTGTCGACGCAGAACAGGTGAGCCAACTGCGCCGTCAGGCCAATGCCCGCCGCGAAGAGGCCGCCGCGCAGGCGGCTGCAGATGACGCCCTGTGGGACCGGGTCGGCGGGATGGACGCACGGCGGCGGGACCTTCGGGACTACTTGAACAGGTATCCCGACGGGCGGCATGCCGAAGAGGCGCGCAGCACCTTGCAGATGCTCAATGAGATTCGCAATTCCCGCGCCAGCCGAGCCGAGCAGGACGATTGGATCGCGGCGCTGCGGGCGAACACGGCGGCCGGTTATCGCGCCTTTATCGCCGCACATCCGCGCGGCGTCTTTACCGCCGCTGCGCGCGCCCGTCTCGAAGAGATCGCAGGCCCCTCGCGCGACGATGCGCGGGAACAGGAGCGTGCGCTCAACCTCAATCCGGTGACACGGCTTCTGGTCGAGCGGCGGCTGAGCCAGTTGCGCCTGTCGCCCGGATCCGTGGATGGGACGTTTACACCCGAAACCCGCGAGGCAATCAGCCGGTTCCAGCAATCCCGTGACCTGACGGTATCGGGGTATATTGACCAGGCCACCATCACCAAGATGTTGGCAGAGATCGGGATTACTTTCCGCCGCAACTGAGGGCGACCATCGCCCTCTGGGTGCGGAACCTGTGCGCCTACAGCGAGGGTGCCAAACACAGGGGGCACCGCTGCGGGCCTTTGCTTGGGCCTTGCGTAGAAGGTGCGGGGCAGAGGATCAGGGAATGGGGCCAGCGACTGGAGCCTGAGGCGTTGCACGCTGGCGTGCCAGAAATACGAAAAGCCGCCCTAGGGCGGCCAAACGTGGATAGGGGCGGACGCACTATCGGCGTCCGGACCGTTCAGCCCTGACGGGCCTTGAAGCGGCGCTGGGTCTTGTTGATCACGTAGACGCGGCCCTTGCGGCGCACCACACGGCAATCACGGTGACGGCTTTTCAGCGACCGGAGCGAGTTCTTGACCTTCATCGGTCGTCCCTTTCGTTACGCGGCGCCAAAGGCACCGTCTGTGTTCACTTTGCTCCCACGCAGGGAACGAAATCCATGGTGGGCGATACTGGGATCGAACCAGTGACCCCTTCGATGTCAACGAAGTGCTCTACCGCTGAGCTAATCGCCCCTGACCGGTGATCCGCGCCGTGCGGGCCTTGCCCTCAAGCACCGCGATGCAACCGGGTCAGTGGCGCAGCGTGTAAAAGAAACAGATCGGAGGTTCAAGGGCTTTTGGATCATTACAGTTCCACGCTATGTTATCGCCAAAGGGAGAGCATATGCCCAAGCCCAGCTACCGCGTGATCGCTCCGAATGCGCTAAATACAGGTGTCGTTTTCGCCTCGCCCCACTCGGGCCAGGCCTATCCTGCTGCGTTTTTGCGGGCCAGCCAGCTGAGCGAGACCGCGATTCGCTCGTCCGAGGATGCGTTTGTTGATCTGTTGTTTGATGCGGCCCCGGTGCTTGGGGCGCCTTTGTTGGTGGCCGATGTGCCCCGTGCCTTTGTGGATCTCAATCGCGATTGCGATGAGTTGGACCCGGCCCTGATCGAAGGGGCGCGGGGCGCCAGTCACAATCCGCGCGTCAGCTCTGGGCTGGGTGTGATTCCCCGCGTGGTGTCAAACGGCAGGCCGATCTATACAGGCAAGATGCCCCTCACCGAGGCCAAGACGCGCCTTGCAGAGCATTGGCACCCTTACCATGCAGAGCTGCAATCCCTGCTGGATGATGCGAAGGCCAGTTTTGGCAAGGCCATCCTTATTGATTGTCATTCCATGCCCCATGAAGCGATTGACCAAACGAGCGGGCAACGGCCCGAGATCGTTCTGGGGGATCGTTTTGGTGCGGCCTGCAGCACTGACATTGTCCGCGAAATCGAAACAGCCTTTACGCGGGCCGGGTTCCGGGTGGCGCGAAATGCGCCCTTCGCGGGGGCTTTTGTGACACAGAATTACGGACGTCCTTCGCGCCGCCAGCACGCCGTGCAGGTAGAGATCGACCGCGCCCTCTACATGGATGAAGCAACGATTCGCCCCTTGCCGGAATTTGCTCAGGTCAAACGCCGGCTGACCCGCGCCATGGCAGATATTGCTGAGCTTGGCCGGCCGGACGCGCGGCCCCTGGCGGCCGAATAATCGACCACCCCAAAGCCGCGACGGCCTGCGGGCCACGGCCTGTCCAGTTGACCAGTACAAGGAGCGCTCAGCGCAGGGCGCGGCCCTTCAGGATTGCATCTGGTCCGAAGCGCGCGCGAATCGCGTCGCTGGCCCGTTCGGCATCGGCCCGCTTGCCGGCGTCCGGGTCCAGCAGGTCCCCCACCGTGGCCGCCCCGCCCTCTGGGGTCAGCTCTGACAGACCGATCCCCAGCAGCCGGAAGGCGCTGTCGCTGTCTACCTTTCCCAGCAGGCGCCGCCCGGCCCTGTAGATCGCGTCGGCCAGCTGCGTTGGCGCCGACAGCGACACACGGCGGGTGAGCAGCGCGTGATTTGCCCGCTTGAGCTTAAGCACCACCACGCGCCCTTCAAGCCCCTTGGCCTTGGCCCGGTCAGAGACTTTCTCAGCAAGGCGCCAGAGGTGGCCATCCAGCAATTCCATGTTGGCCGTGTCCGTATGGAATGTTGTCTCGTTTGAGATGCTTTTCACCTTGGTGTCCCGGGCGACGCGGCGGTGATCCTCGCCCCGTGACAGGTGCCACAGCCGGGCCCCGGAACTGCCAAAGCGCGCCGCCAAATCCTTGCGATCCCAGCGACGTAGATCGGCAAAGGTGCGAATCCCGGCGCGCTCCAGCGCGGCTTGCGTGGCAGCGCCCACACCCCAGATCAGCCCCACGGGCTTGTCGCGCAGGAAGTCCTCTGTTTCACCCTTTCCGATGATCGCAAAGCCTTTTGGCTTGTCGAGATCGGAGGCCACTTTGGCCAGAAATTTGTTGTGGGACAGACCGATTGATCCGGTGATGCCGATCTCGTCTTCCATCCGCTTTACTAGGCGCGCCAGCATCACCGCTGGCGGCGCCCCGTGCAGGCGGGCCGTGCCTGTGAGATCCATGAAGGCCTCGTCCAGTGACAACGGCTCAATGGCGGGGGTCAGTTCTTCCATCATGGCGCGGATCTGGCGGGACACCTCCACATAGACGTCCATCCGCCCCTTCACCACAACGGCCTCCGGACACAGTTTGAGCGCCTGAAACATGGGCATGGCAGAGCGCACACCCTTGATGCGCGCAATGTAGCAGCAGGTGGACACAACGCCGCGCCGTCCGCCGCCCACAATCACGGGCTTGTCGGCGAGCTCTGGATTGTCGCGCTTTTCCACCGATGCGTAGAAGGCGTCGCAATCCATATGTGCGATGGACAGCTCAAACAGCTCCGGGTGATGCAGCACACGGGGTCTGTGGCAGGACGGGCAACGCCGTCCGGCTTCAAAGATGTGCAGGCAATCGCGACAAAGGGCGGGCATCCGCAAAGATTAAGCGCTTCTTGGCCAAATCGAAAGGCGACAGCCCGTCATTTGATGCGCGGCCCGCGCGCGGGAAGTCTCGGCCCGGCCACCAGACCCGGAGACCGTGCATTCGGCCCCCGCGGCAGGGGAAATGCTACAGGCCTTGGGTGTGGCCCTCTTGCGCCTTGGGCCCCTGCGATAAGCCTCATGGGCATGATCAGGCTGGCGGTGTGACCACGCGCAGCGTCAGGTTCACCCGGCCCCCATTGGGCATCAAGGTAGAGCTGCCGGGTTGGATACGGTCAATCCCGTGGTAGCGCAGGCGGGCATCTCCGCCCATCACCACCACATCGCCAGAATTCAGCCAAAGACTGTCTGTCTTGCCGCCGCGGGTGTGGTTGCCGATCCGGAACAGCCCTTTCTCGCCGAGGCTGATCGACACGACGGGCGCATCGAAATCCTGTTCGTCGCGGTCTTGATGCATGCCCATCCGCGCCTGCGAATCATAGAAATTCACGAGGCAGCACTCGGGCGGGCGGTGATAGCCTGACAGCGCCGTCCATACCGCCATCACCGAGTGAGGAATTTCTGGCCATGGGGTGCCGGTTTGCGGATGCTGTTCGCTGTAGCGATAGCCACCGCTGTCACTGACCCAGCCGAAGCGGCCTGCAGCGCTCATCCGGACGGACATGGCCTGCCCACGCGGCGTGATCGGACGCAAAAGCGGGGCTTTACGCACCACGTCGCGGATGTCTTGCAGCATCATGCTCTGGGCGTCACGGTCCAGCCAGCCCTGCCAGATGGACGCCCCGCGCAGGATCAGGGGGGATGCTCCCATGCGTTAGCCTTTCATTTACTATCTTCGACAATCTCTACAGTGCTTGCAGCCGTGCGGGTGCCTCCCTATATGTCCTGCGATGCTGAGGCGAAGATCGTCGCCAAAGCAAGGGATCGGGAGATGGTGCCCGAATACGGGGCCTGCACCCAGAACATCGCCGAACGAAGAGGTAGAGTTATGGCCAAAGTCATCGGTATCGACCTTGGAACCACCAACAGCTGCGTTGCCATCATGGATGGTTCGCAACCACGTGTCATCGAAAACTCGGAAGGGGCACGCACGACCCCGTCCATCGTAGGCTTCACGGATAGTGAACGCCTTGTCGGTCAGCCCGCAAAGCGGCAGGCCGTCACCAACCCGGACAATACGGTCTTTGCCGTCAAGCGTCTCATCGGTCGCCGCATCGGCGATGCCGAGGTGACGAAGGACAAGGATCTCGTCCCCTACAAGATCGTTGATGGCGGTCAGGGGGATGCCTGGGTTGAAGTGCAGGGCGACACTTTCTCGCCGTCGCAAATTTCTGCTTTCATCCTTCAGAAGATGAAGGAGACCGCCGAGAGCTATCTTGGTGAAGAGGTTACGCAGGCCGTTATCACGGTGCCCGCCTACTTTAACGACGCTCAGCGTCAGGCCACCAAGGATGCCGGCAAGATCGCTGGCCTTGAGGTGCTGCGCATTATCAACGAGCCGACCGCCGCTGCCCTCGCCTATGGCTTGGACAAGGAAGGCACCAAGACGATCGCCGTCTATGACCTTGGCGGTGGTACGTTTGACGTCACCATCCTCGAGATCGACGATGGCCTGTTCGAAGTGAAATCCACGAACGGCGACACGTTCCTGGGTGGCGAAGACTTCGACATGCGCATCGTCAATTACCTGGCGGATGAGTTCAAAAAAGAACACGGCGTTGACCTGAAGAAGGACAAGATGGCCCTGCAGCGCCTCAAGGAAGCTGCGGAGAAGGCCAAGATCGAGCTGTCCTCTTCGTCCCAGACCGAGATCAACCAGCCGTTCATCTCGATGGATCCGTCCTCGGGCACCCCGCTGCACCTGGTGGTGAAGCTGACCCGCGCCAAGCTGGAAAGCCTCGTGAATGACCTGATCAAGGCGTCGCTCAAGCCCTGCCAGGCCGCGCTCAAGGATGCTGGTCTTTCCACGTCCGAGATCGACGAGGTTGTCCTCGTGGGCGGTATGACGCGTATGCCCAAGGTGATCGAAGAGGTTTCCAAGTTCTTCGGCAAGGAGCCCAACAAGGGCGTGAACCCCGATGAGGTTGTGGCCTCCGGCGCGGCCATTCAGGCCGGTGTTCTGCAGGGTGACGTGAAAGACGTCGTGCTGCTGGACGTGACGCCGCTGTCGCTGGGCATCGAGACGCTGGGTGGCGTGTTCACCCGCCTGATCGATCGCAACACCACGATCCCGACGAAGAAGAGCCAGATCTTCTCGACCGCCGAGGACAACCAGAACGCCGTGACCCTGCGCGTGTTCCAGGGTGAGCGTGAAATGGCGGCTGACAACAAGATGCTGGGCCAGTTCAACCTGGAAGAAATCCCGCCCGCACCGCGCGGCATGCCCCAGATCGAAGTGACCTTCGACATCGACGCCAACGGCATCGTGTCGGTGGCTGCCAAGGACAAGGGCACCGGCAAGGAGCAGTCGATCACGATCCAGGCCTCCGGCGGACTTTCGGAGGAAGAGATCGATCAGATGGTCCGCGACGCCGAGGCAAATGCCGAGGCCGACAAGGATCGTCGCGAACTGGTCGAGTCGAAGAACCAGGGCGAAAGCCTGCTGCATTCCACCAAGAAGTCGCTCGAAGAGCATGGCGACAAGGTGGACGCCAGCACGGTGGAAGCGATCGAACTGGCGATGGGCCCGCTCGAAGAGGCGCTGGAGGCCGACGATCTGGCAAAGATCAAGTCCGGCATGCAGAACCTCACCGAGGCAGCCATGAAGCTGGGTGAAGCCATCTACAAAGCCGAGCAGGAAAAAGCCGGCGGCGCAGACGGTGGGGCCGACGACATGGATGAGCCGCGCGAGGTCGATGACGACATCGTGGACGCCGATTTCGAAGATCTCGGCGACGACAAGCGCGGCTGAGCCCGTACCTTGGAATGACACCTTCCGGGCCGGCCCAGCATAGGGGCCGGTCCACCTGTTTCAGGAGGTTGGGACAACATGGCGAAACGAGACTACTACGACGTGCTCGGCGTTGCCCGTGGGGCCTCTGACGCTGAGATCAAGAAGGCCTATCGCACCAAGGCCAAAGAGCTGCACCCGGATCGCAATACGGACAATCCGGAGGCCGAGGGCCAGTTCAAGGAAGCCAACGAAGCCTATGAAGTGCTCAAGGATGCCGAGAAGAAGGCAGCCTATGATCGCTTTGGCCATGCTGCCTTTGAAGGGGGCATGGGCGGCGGTGGCCGTGGGGGCGCGCGTCAAAGTGATTTCGCGGGTGCCTTCTCCGATGTCTTTGACGATCTCTTCGGTGATTTCATGGGCGGGCGTGGGCCCGGCGGCGGCCGTCAAAATCAGGCGGCACGCGGCGCAGACCTGCGTTACAATATGCGGATCAGTCTCGAGGACGCCTATGCGGGCGTGCAAAAGACGATCACCGTACCTTCTGCGGTTCCCTGCGGGGCCTGTTCCGGCACCGGTGCGGAGGGCGGCGCTGAGCCGGTCACCTGCCCCACTTGTTCGGGCATGGGCAAAGTGCGGGCTCAGAAGGGCTTTTTCACCGTCGAGCGGACCTGCCCAACCTGTAATGGCTTGGGTCAGATCATCAAGAATCCCTGTAAGGTTTGCGGCGGCAGTGGCCGGGTCGAGAAAGAGCGGGCCCTGTCGGTCAATATTCCTGCTGGTGTCGAAACGGGCACCCGCATTCGGCTGGCGGGCGAGGGCGAGGCCGGTATGCGCGGTGGGCCCCAGGGCGATCTCTATATCTTCATCGAGCTGACCGAACATCCGCTGTTCGAGCGCGATGGAACGCATCTGTTCTGCCGCGTGCCTGTCAGCTTCACATCGGCCGCGCTGGGCGGTGATATCGAGGTGCCAACGATCGATGGTGGCCGATCCCGGGTGAAAGTGCCTGCGGGCAGCCAGTCGGGCAAACAGATGCGCCTGCGTTCAAAGGGCATGCCTGCCCTGCGCGGGGGGCCGCAGGGGGATATGTTCATCGAGCTTGCGGTGGAAACCCCGGTGAACCTGACGGGTCGACAGAAAGAACTGCTGCGCGAGTTTGAAAAGCTCGGCGAGGACAACCACCCGGAGGGCGCAAGCTTCTTCGGCAAGGTGAAAAACTTCTGGGACCAGATGAAGGGCTGAGGCCCTCTGTAACTTGGCACCCTGTGCAGGGCGCGCAGAAACAATAGCGCCCTGCTGCCAGCCCCCTTCTCAAGTTGACAAAAAGCTGTGCCCAGCACAGGTGTTAACGCCGCATTAGCCATGTTGGGGCGATGATGCCCCCCATGACCGGTCAGACCCAGTTCTCTTTCGGGGAAGCCCCCCAGCGCCAGCTCGACTTTGACGGGACGGATGCTTTGCCTGTCGCAACGTCGCGCGGCAAGCTGCCTTCCTATATTCAAGATCACCGCAAGCGCCTGCGGGATCGCTTCATGCAGGGTGGTGCTGCCGCCATGCCTGACTATGAACTGCTGGAACTCGTGCTTTTTCGGGCCATTCCCCGTCAGGATGTGAAGCCGCTCGCCCGGCGCCTGCTCGAGGCCTTTGGCGATTTCAACACAGTGCTTTCGGCAAACCCGGCACGTCTCGCAGAGGTGAAGGGGGTGGGGGAAGCGGTGATCTGCGAGCTCAAGATTGTGGAGGCTGCTGCCCACAGGCTGGCACGCGCCAGAGTTATGGATCGGCCCGTGATCTCAAGCTGGGATGCAGTGCTGGATTACTGCCATACCACGATGGCCCATCGCGAAACCGAGCAGTTCCGGATCCTTTACCTGGATCGCAAGAATGTGCTGGTTGCAGACGAGGAGCAGGCCCGTGGCACTGTCGATCATGTGCCCGTCTATCCCCGTGAGGTGGTCAAGCGCGCACTGGAGTTAAACGCCTCTGCCATGATCCTTGTCCACAACCACCCCTCCGGGGACCCCACGCCCAGCGAGGCTGACATCGATATGACAGTCCGCGTGCAGGCCGCGGCAGAGGCCCTCGGCCTAACCGTGCATGATCACCTGATCATTGGGCGCGAGCGTGAATTGAGCTTTCGCAGTGAAGGATATCTGTGAGGCATCGTGCTGCACTCAGGCGGTGCCCCGTAATAGGGGTGTTCCGGATTAGGGACCTTAGGCCATCGGGCGCTCTGGCCTGATGGCGCAAGACACAGGGTGGATCAGTCCGGGGCCAGCATATAGCCCGCACCGCGGACGGTCTGCAGGTATCGGGGTTGGCGCGGATCATCTTCGATCTTGCGGCGCAGACGAGTGATCTGCACATCCACGGCGCGTTCCTGTGCCTGCCCGCCATCGCGGCCCAAATCTTCTACCAGCCGTGCACGCGAGACAGGCTCGCCCAGGCAGGTCGAGAAAATCCGCATCAGCTGCACTTCGGTTCCTGTCAGGCGCACCGGGGAATCGTCGCGCCACATTTCGCCGCGCTCCATATCATACCGTATGGGCCCCAGGCTGAGCACTTTTGGTTGGGTGTCCTCGGGGGGCGGTGTCGGCACCCGTCGCAGGATCGCATTGATCCTGAGCAGCAGTTCTTTGGGCTCAAAGGGTTTGGCGAGGTAATCATCGGCACCGGCCTCGAGCCCTGCAATCCGGTCATCGGTGCCGCCCTTGGCCGTCAGCAGCAGGATCGGCACGGACAGATCTTCGCGCAAAGATCGTGTCAGGCTGACACCGTCTTCGCCGGGCATCATCACATCCAGCACGATCAGATCGAAATCCAGCCCTGCCAACAGGCGCCGCGCATGGGCTGCGTCCCGTGCGGCCGATACGATAAACCCGTGCCGCATCAGAAATTTCTGGATCAAGGTCCGGATACGTTCATCATCGTCAACAACCAACAGGTGGGCGTCCACGTCCTCTGGCGTCAACAGCGCCGCATCACTTAGCCGTTCGGTCATGGTCCCTCTGATCCAGACTTTGCAATCCGACGATAGCGCCGACGCAACTCCGGGTCCATCATCGCTTCGAGAACCTGCCGAAAGCCGGACACCGCCTCTGGGCCGGCGCTGCGAAACGCGGCGCGCATCCGACTGCGTTGCGCGTCAGACAGCGCCCGCTCCAAGGCTTGGCCCTCCTCCGTCAGGGAAAGGTGACGTTCGCGCCTGTCCTGAAGCCCGACACTGCTTTCGACCAACCCTTGCTCGATCAAGGTCCGCAACACCCGGTTCAGTGACTGTTTGGTGACCCCAAGGGTATCCAGCAGGTTGTTCACCGTGGTGCCGGGAGAGCGTTGGATGAAATGCAGCGCGCGATGATGGGCGCGCCCGTAGCCGTGTTCCTGGAGGATTCTGTCGGGGTCGGCGGTAAAACCCCGGTAGGCAAAGAACATGGCCTCGATGGCCTTGCGCAGCTGTTCATCGGTAAGAAACAGCAAGGACTCTCCGCCAAGGGGCAGGTCGGGGCGGTGCATTCTTGGATTTCGGTCTTCCATGGGCTTCAAATTATGTCAGCCTTGTTGACTTTACCAGAATCAATTGGTAGCCACCGTCGGATTTTGCGTAATTTTAGGACCGATCCGGACAGATTTTGCGCAACATTCGAAAATTTCCGTGCCGCCCGCTCACCTATAGCGGGGCTTTATGAGGAGAGAACCTATGGCAGGGGCATATGATGACCGCGACGGTCTGATCTGGTTGGATGGGAAGATGGTGCCCTGGCGGGAGGCCAACGTGCATGTTCTGACACACGGATTGCACTATGCCTCTTCGGTCTTTGAGGGTGAGCGTGCCTATAATGGTAAGATTTTCCTGAGCCGACAGCATTCTGAGCGCCTGCATTTCTCGGCCCGCGAGTTGGACTTTCAGATTCCCTACACAGTAGATGAGATTGAAGCGGCCAAGGTGCAGGTTTTGGCGGCCAACAACCTTTCGGATGCCTATGTGCGCGCCGTTGCCTGGCGCGGGGCGGGCGAAGACATGGGTGTCAGCTCTGCGCGCAATCCGGTTCGGGTCGCCATCGCCGCCTGGGAATGGGGCGATTACTACGGAGATGCCAAATACAAGGGCGCAAAGCTCGATATATCGAAATGGAAGCGCCCCAGCCCTGAGACGATCCCGGTGCACGCAAAGGCTGCTGGTCTTTACATGATCTGCACAACCTCCAAGCACGCGGCAGAGGCCAAGGGTTGCTCGGACGCATTGTTCATGGATTATCGGGGCTATGTGGCAGAGGCCACCGGCGCCAATATCTTCTTCGTGAAAGAGGGTGAGGTGCATACGCCCACCCCCGATTGCTTTCTCAACGGTCTGACCCGTCAGACGGTGATCGGCATGCTGCGTGAGAAAGGGATCACGGTCCACGAGCGGGTGATCATGCCCGAGGAAATGGAAGGCTTTGAACAGTGTTGGCTGACGGGCACCGCTGCTGAGGTGACCCCTGTGGGCCAAATCGGCGACTACACGTTCGAAGTTGGCGCGCTGACCCGGGATATCGCCGAAAGTTACGAAAAGCGCGTACGCAGCTGAGCGTAGCGTCCGCTGAAAAAGGCCCGCTCCTGTGTGTTCAGGGGCGGGTTTTGTTTTGCTCAGCGGATTTGCACGGCGCCCGGCACAGTTTTCACCGCCCCTTAAGCAAACTCAGCCATTCTGGTGGCCTCAATACCGGGGGCACTGTGAATGGCAAATGAAACAGGCAAAAGAAGAGTCGGCCTTGCACCGTTGACCATCGCCGTTGTCGCCGTTGCAACGCCGGCGACATTCGCGCTGTCAATCCATACGATCACCGAGGATCCCCGTTGGCGGCCTTTGGCCCAGACCATCGAGAACACGCTGCGCTATTCTGAACAGAGTGACGTGATGGTGATCACGCTCGATTGGCCTGCCGCCTATGGTGACGCCGGTGCGCGGGCAATGGCAGAACATGTGCGTAAGGCCATCCTTGAAAAGGGTATCTACCCAGAGTTGGTCATAAACTCTGCACCGGGCCTTGAAGCAGGTACAATCACCTTCAGCGTCGGCCCCAGCATCATCGGGCCGCTTCCGATGGCCCAGGCTGTGGATGGCATTAAGGCTGCCGTTGCCGCCTTCCGGCTATAGTGCAGCGGCAGCCCTGTTTGCTTTGTGCTGGATCAGAGGATCGTACGCTCCAACACCCAGTAGCTGGCAATCAGGGCAATCGCCAAAGACCCCGGGATGACGATGACATTCCGGTACCAGGGCTTGTTGCCAAACCACAGGCCAACAGTCAGATAGGCCACGGCGATAACGAGAAGCTGTCCCAGCTCTACCCCGATATTGAAACCGATCAGCCCCACCACAAGGCGCGCGGGCGGCAGATCAAGTTCACTCAGCACCGAGGCAAAGCCCAGCCCGTGCAGCAGACCAAATGCAAAGACCAGCGCGATCCGTCCCCAGCCCAGCTTTGGCCGCACGATGTTTTCGACGGCGACATAGACGATTGAGGCCGCGATCAGCGGCTCTACCACAGCGGCGGACACTGACACGATCCCGAGGCTGGCCAACGCCAACGTCACCGTATGGGCCAGCGTGAAGGCCGAAATTTGCCACAGCAGCGGCCCCAGCCGCAGTGAGAACAGGAACAGGCCCAGCACAAACAAAATGTGATCAAGCCCTTTGGGCACAATGTGCAGGATGCCTTGCCAGATGAACTTCGTGAAAACGGCTCCGGCGCTTTCTTCCAGCACTTCATCGCGCGGGATGGCTGCGCTGCGCTGGCCCGGCTCAAGATAGCCGGTATAGGCCGTGTCTCCGCCGCCGCTCTGGCGCACCACAAGCGCCCCGTAGGCCGGAACCCAGCCCACGCTCACCGGCGACGCATCGGCAGGCAAGCTACCTGACAGCGTCAGTTTCGTGTCCCGCGCCAAATCTACATCATCTTGGAAAGGAACAGAAATATCCTCAATTTGCAGATCAATGCGTGTGTCTCCGGCGCGCAGGTCAAACCCTTGGGAAAGGCTTGGCCAGTCGGCGCGGAAGGCCGCTTCGAGATCTGGGGGCAGCATGGCGCGGTACCGGTCATATTCGGCGGCTTCCGGGGCGTCATTGGTGTCGGAATAGCGTGACAGGTCGACGCCGGAAAGCAGCGCTTCCGCAGAAAGCTCGACCTCAAAGCTCACGCTGTCATCGGTGATTGTCAGGTCTGAAATGGCAGGGCGCACCTCATGGGCAAGGGCGGCCGTTGCAAGCCAGAGCAGCGCTGTTGACACCAAGGCGGCGAAGGTCAGGTTTGCAGAGAGCAATTGTTGGACACGAACCATGCGTAAACGTCTTTCCGCCCTCTTCGGGCTCTGTCTTCTGTCATGGACCCCCCCGGTATGGGCCCATGAGTTTTGGATCTCCCCTGAGGCATATGTCGTTGCGCCAGGATCGTCCATCTCTGCGGCCTTCAGAGTCGGCGAAAATCTGAAAGGCTCGGCCTATTCCTACATAGACCGCAACGCAGCGCAGCTTCGGGCGGTCTGGGACGGCGGCGATGCGCCGATTTCCGCCCGCATGGGGGATCGCCCGGCCATCAAGGAGCTGGCTGCACCGCTGTCGGACGGGCTGGTGGTGCTTGTGCATGAGACGACAGACAGCACCCTCACCTATCGTGAGTGGGAAAAGTTCCAGAATTTCGCCAAACACAAGGACTTTCCCGACGCCATCGCGCGCCACCGTGCTCGCGGCCTTCCTGAAACCGGCTTCAAGGAAAGTTATCGACGCTTTGCAAAGGCGCTGATCGCAGTGGGCGATGGCGCTGGGGCGGATCGCGTCACGGGCCTGGAAACCGAGATCGTGGCGCTGAAAAATCCGTATACAGGCCCCCTCGACGATGGGATGCGCGTGCGCGTTCTGTATCAGGGGGATGTGCGCCCGGATGCGCAGGTGGAGCTTTTTGAGAAAGCACCGGATGGCACGGTCACGGTGGCGCTATACCGCACCGATGAGCAGGGCGAGGTGGTCTTTCCCGTGCAGGCTGGCTATGAGTATCTCGTCGATGCGGTCGTGCTGCGCGATACCGGCAATGATGATCTAGAGGCGGGCGCCGTGTGGCATTCGCTTTGGGCATCCCTCACCTTTGCCGTGCCGGGCTGATGTCTGCGCCGCGCCTTGCCGCGCTGGATCATCTGGTGCTGACAGTGGCTGACATCGGGGCCACATGCCGCTTTTACGCGGATATGTTGGGGATGGAGGTCCAGCAGTTTCAGCCGCCCGCCGGTGGGCCAAGGCGAACGGCACTGGCCTTTGGCGCCCAGAAGATCAATTTGCACCCTGCCTCCGCGCCCTTCCTGCCGGGCGCCGAAGTGCCCATGCCCGGCAGTGCAGATTTGTGTTTCCTCAGCGAGACGCCGCTGCAAGACTGGATCGCCTATCTTGCGGGAGCTGGGGTTGCGATCGAAGAAGGGCCGGTGGCCCGCAGCGGTGCAACGGCCCCCTGTCATCCATCTATATTCGAGACCCGGATGGAAACCTGATCGAGATTTCCAACTCATAGAACCGCCTGTGCTCCGGGCGCGAAATGGGATGTGAAGCAATCAATACCGGCGCGCAGCTACTGCTTGAATTGAGAAGGGCCAGATACTTCCAGCGGGCAATGCCAAAGCCAACGGGGCCAAGCCATCAGGCTTGGAATTGGGACGCGGGCCTCGGCGACGGGGTGCGCTCTGCGCGCCCGAGGAGCTGCCTGATATGTGCCAGTCGATCAGTGCAAGGCCGCAGCGTTGCGGCCCCTCCCCGCGCGCACCTGCCCCGCGGTGGCTAGATGGTTGCCGCGGCTGAGATGATCGTGCCTCTGGCTACGCTTGCCGCCAACGCCTCGCAGATGCGGGACCATTTCCTGCCCCATCAGCCCCTTACATCGTGGCGCCAATCTGCCAGGGTACAAATTCATAATCGCCAAGGCCCTGGGCCTCGGATTTTGAGGGTGTGCCAGAGGCAACCGCCAAAAACATCTCGTAAATCTCGCGCCCCTTCGCCTCGAGGCTGACCCCCCCTGTGAGGATGGCGCCCGCATCGATGTCCATGTCTTCGGACATCTTGGCGTAGAGGGCAGAATTGGTGGCCAGCTTGATTGTCGGCGCAGGCTTCGAGCCAAAGGCCGAGCCGCGCCCGGTGGTAAAGCACACCAGATTGCAACCGCTCGCGATCTGGCCCGTGACGGAGGCCGGATCATAGCCGGGGCTGTCCATGAAGGTGAACCCTTTGGCGCGCACCGGCTCGGCGTATTTGTAGACGCCTGTGAGGGGGGTCGTGCCGCCTTTCGCAGCTGCGCCGAGGGATTTTTCTAGGATTGTCGTGAGCCCGCCCGCCTTGTTGCCGGGCGATGGGTTATTGTCCATCGAGCCTTTGTTGCGGTGAGTGTAGTCCTCCCACCACTTGATCAGGCCGACGAGACGTTCGCCCACCTCCGCGCTGGCGGCGCGGCGGGTCAGAAGATGCTCGGCGCCGTAAATCTCGGGGGTTTCGGCTAGGACGCCTGTTCCGCCCTGCGCCACCAGCAGGTCCACGGCATGGCCCAGCGCAGGATTGGCCGTGATGCCTGACCATGCGTCCGAGCCCCCACATTGCAGGGCCACGGTCAACTCGGCGGCCGGGCAGGGGCTGCGCGTCGCCGTGTTGGCCTCTGGCAGCATCGCTTCAACCTTGGCGATCCCCATTTCCACGGTGCGGCGCAGGCCGGCCACGTTCTGGATATTCATGGTTTGGAATGTGGGCCCATGGGACAGGCCGTAAGCCTCTAGAAGCCAGTCGATCTGGTTCATCTCGCAGCCCAGACCCACCATGAGTACTGCGCCGTGGTTCGGATGGCGGGCATAGCCCCACATGACCCGTTGCAGGGCTTCAAAGCCCTCGCCATCCCCACCCATGCCACAGCCTGTGCCATGCACATAGGCCACCACGCCATCCACATTGGGATAGGCCGACAGCCGCTCGGGCGTGAAGTGATCGGCAATCATCCGTGCAGCGGTGGCAGAGCAGTTCACGGAGGTGAGCACCGCAACGTAGTTGCGCGTCCCAACCGATCCATTGGCGCGCCGATAGCCCAGGAAACTGTCGCCAGAGGCAGCTGCAACGGGCCGTTGATCGGTGCCGAACTCATAGATGCCGGCCGTGTTGCGGAAGGCAACATTATGGGTGTGCACATGCGCGCCCGGCGCGATGTCCTGTGCCGCAAAGCCGATGATCTGCGCATATTTGCGGATCTCATCGCCCTGCGCCATCGCCACGGTGGCGATCTTGTGCCCCGACGGGATCAGGCCCGCAGTCTGGGTGTTCTCAACAGGGTGGCCCGCCGGGAGCGCCCGGGTCGCGGTGACGACGGTGTCGGATGGGTCAAGGCGAACGAAATCCATGGTGACCTCAGGCATAAGCAGGCGCGTCAGTGCGCCAACGGTGGCTAGGGATATGGGGTTGATCAGCGAAACGAGCGCGGATTGCGTGCCAGCGCCCGGTCGGTTTCAGCCGGACAGGCCGGACCAGGGCCGAGCTCAGCGCGGGGCAAAGCAGTCCGTCGACGTGGTCCAGCCGTTGGGGTGTGCGGCCGATTGCGACGTTTAGGGAGGGAGCATGACAGGGTGTCCCGGGGGCCACTGGCGCATTGTCCACGGAGTAAATGACTGGCCGCAACCAAGCGCAGCCCTTGCGATGTGCTTGAAAGGAGTTTGCTTTAAGGTTCAATGCCTGCCCCATAGGTCCGTGGTCTCCTTGCCTGCGAGCATAGAGTACTGGGTGGATGTTGCCATACTTGGAATTTATCTGCGCAACAGTTTCGGTTCACATAAGCCATGTCGCTGAGGCGCTCGGTCATCAGCCATGTCTGGTCTCAAAGACATGGTCAATTCCTGCGTTGGGGGGCGGCTCAGGCGGCTCAGCGGGCCGCGTCGAGGCCCTCGCCGTGGTCAACCGGATATGCGCGTTTTTGGCAACAGAATGCCATTCTGGAACGGGCTCGGGGTGGGGATTACTTTCGCACGACCGCTGAACAGCACAGGGTGCTCAACGATGCGGTGCTGGCCGCGACGCAGGCGGTGTGCAGCGCTGCAATTCTCAATCTTCTTGAGCACAACATTTGGGAAGAAGACGCATAGGAAAGGCTGAACATGGGACGGATGGACAACAAGCGCGTGCTGGTCACGGCGGCTGGTCAGGGTATCGGGCGGGCCTCAGTGCTGGCGATGGCGCGGGAAGGGGCGCATGTGTTTGCCACCGACATCAATCCGCAAACCCTTGAAAGCCTGGCGGATGCCGATGCTGGCCCGGGCCGGGTCGAGGCCTTTGTGATGGATGTCATGGACGATCATTCCGTGGCCGAGGGCGTTGCGCGCGCTGCGCCGGATGCGTTGTTCAACTGTGCGGGGTTTGTGCATAGCGGGTCTATCCTCGAGACATCTGACGCCGACTGGGATCTCGCGTTCAATTTGAATGTCCGCTCGATGTTCCGCACCATCCGCGCCGCCCTTCCCGGGATGCTGGAGCGCGGCAACGGCGCAATCGTCAATATGTCATCCGCAGCGTCGAGCATCATCGGCGCGCCGAACCGCTTTGTCTATGGCACCACCAAGGCGGCTGTGATCGGGCTGACAAAGTCTGTGGCGGTCGAGTACATCGCCAAGGGCATTCGCTGTAACTGCATTTGCCCCGGCACCGTGGAAAGCCCCAGCTGGCATGACCGCGTGACGGCGCTGGGCAAGGAAATGGGCAGCTATGAGGCCGCGCTGGAGGTCTTTGTATCGCGCCAGCCCATGGGGCGGGTCGCGACGGCAGAGGAAATCGCCGCGCTGGTGCTTTACCTGTGCTCGGACGAAAGTGCCTTTACCACCGGGCAGCCCCATGTGATCGACGGCGGCTGGTCAGGCTGAGCCCTGACCGCCGCCGCGGATCACCTGATACATCAGCCTGCGGTGGCCCTGACGGCCCGGGCGTGCAGGTCCCCCATGGCTTCTTCTATTGCCTGAATGTAGCGCGGGTTGGTCAGGCGGCCTTCGGCGTCGAACTCTTTGCTGGCACCGGCGATCAAGACCTCCGGACCGGGCACCATTTCCGTGCGGAACGGGGCCATCGCCAGCCGCAAGGCGTAGTTGGCCCGGGCCCCGCCTGTGCGCCCCGCAGCCGCAGACATCAGCGCCACGGGCTTGCCCTTCCAAGGCTGGCCATCCACGCGGCTGACCCAGTCGAGCGCGTTCTTCAGCACCCCTGAAAAGGATTGGTTGTATTCCGGCGTGACAATCAGCACTGCATCGGCGGCTTTGATCTGATCGGCCAGTGCCTGCACCGCGGCGGGCAGCCCTTCATCCTCGAGGTCTCCGTCATAGAGGTGAAGGCGCAGGTTGGCTTCCTGAAAGTTTCCGTCAAAGCGGCGGGCCGCATCCTGCATCAGCAAACGATTGAGAGAGGCGGTGCGCAGCGCACCGCACAGGCCCAGAAGTTCAAGGGTCATGGGAGAGGTCTTTCATCTGTTCTGGATCGTCAGATATAGACTTGTGGCGAAAGGTCCAGAGGAGCGCTTGCAGGGCGCTTGTGCGCAGGTCATGGTCGGCGCGACGAAAGTGCAGGAGAACGAATAAATGGCACAGCGGCACGGCGGGCAGATCCTCGCGCGGCATTTGCAGTTGCAAGGGGTAGAGCGGGTGTTCTCTGTGCCCGGGGAAAGCTTTCTTGCTGCGCTGGATGGGCTTTATGACGCGGGCATTCAGAACGTGGTGTGTCGCCACGAGGGCGGCGCAGCCATGATGGCGGAAGCCAGTGCCAAGCTGACCGGCAAGCCCGGCGTTTTGTTTGTCACGCGCGGGCCGGGGGCCACGAATGCGTCTTCTGGTTTGCACGTGGCGAAGCAGGACAGCACCCCTCTGGTGGCTTTTGTCGGCCAGATTGCTCGGGGCCACCGGGATCGCGAAGCCTTTCAGGAGGTGGATTATCGGGCGTTCTTTGGCCCCTTGGTTAAATGGTCGGCCGAGGTTGAGGATACGGATCGCCTGCCGGAATACATTGACCGGGCTTTCCGCATTGCGCAGTCAGGCCGGCCCGGGCCAGTGGTGCTTGCCCTGCCCGAAGACATGCTGTCGGGCATGGCCGACGTGCCAGACCGCATTCCGACACCGCTGCCCGAAACGCCGGACCTCTCCGCCTTTGCGGGGGATGTCATGGCGCGTTTGGCCCAGGCGGAGCGGCCGCTTGTTGTGGTGGGGGGATCGCAGTGGTCAGCCGCGGCGCAGGGCGATCTGGAAGCTTTTGCCGAAGCGACGGGCTTGCCCATCGCGGTGACATTCCGGCGGCAGGATTACATGGACAATCGCCACAGCCATTATGTTGGGGATCTCGGCGTGGGCATGAACCCAAAGCTGGGGGCAGCGCTTGGAGCGGCGGATTTGGTGCTGCTGTTGGGCACCCGGCTGGGGGAAACTGCCACCAATGGCTACACGCTGCTGGAGCCCGCCGCGCCCGGTGTGGAGATCGTGCACGTTCACCCGGATGCGGCTGAGCTTGGGCGGGTCTGGCCCGCCGCGCGCTCAGCCGCGGCGCCCGCGCCGGCAGCGCTTGCTGCGCTGCGGGCCGCGGCCACCGACTGCCGCTGCACCGATTGGCGCACCGGCCTGCGGGCTCAGTATGAAGCCTGGCAAACCCCAACCGAAAGCCCCGGCGATGTGCGCATGGAGGCGGTTGTGGCCCATGTCCGCGACACCATGCCGGAGGGCACCATCCTGACGAATGGCGCTGGAAACTATGCCGCGTGGCTGCATCGCTACATGCGGTATCCGAGCTATCCCAGCCAGTTGGCCCCCACCTCTGGCTCTATGGGCTATGGCTTTCCAGCTGCGGTCGCAGCGTCCATCGCGCATCCGGATCGCACCGTGATCTGCTTTGCCGGTGATGGCTGCTTCCAGATGACCCTCAATGAACTGTCCACTGCGCGGCAACATGGGGCCACGCCGGTTGTGATCGTGGCCAACAATGGCCGCTATGGCACCATCCGCATGCATCAGGAAAAAACCTATCCCGGGCGCGTTTCCGGCACCAACCTTGAAAACCCAGACTACGCCGCCTTGGCCCGCGCCTATGGTGGCCATGGCGAAACCGTTTCCCGGCAAGACGCCTTCCCAGATGCATTTGCTCGGGCACTTGCCTCGGGCCTGCCAGCCATTATCGAATTACAGCTCGACAGTGAGGCTCTGACCACCTCCATGACGTTGTCAGCAGTGCGCAAGGCAGGAGAGGCGGCACTGGCAGAGCCCTGACACGCTGCTTGCCAGACGCGCAGCGCGCCTAATCGCCGAGCGGTTTCTCCATGAAGATTGAGCTGGAATTGGCCGTGTAATCGCCGAAGGGTCCGCGGGTCACGAAGCCCGCGCGCTGATAGACCCTGTGCGCGGCTTCCAGCTTGTCGCCGGTTTCCAGCCGCAGCAGGGGCAGACCCTGCCTGCGCGCCTCTGCCTCAAGAGCGGCGAGGATGCCGCTGGCTATGCCAAGGCCCCGGGCCTCGACATCGGTGAACATGCTCTTGAGCTCACCATAGCCAGACTTGCTGGCCAGCGCTCCGCAGCCCAGCACCCGGCCTGCGGCATCCTCGGCCACGAGGAAGTGGATCGTGGGTGCGCGCAGGGCGTCGATCTCGAGGTAGTGATTGTCCTCTGGATCAAACAGGGCCTGCATCAGCGCGTGAGACGCCTCGAGCAAGTGACGGGCGCGATCGGGGGTGGCGGTGCGAATTGTGATCTCGGTCATGGCAGTCTCCTGCGCGCTAGGGGGCGGGATATGTGCGGAAAGGTCAATCCCATGATTTCCCCCCTCTAAGACGCAATATCTTGGGGATAAGTCCAACAAACTGTCCATATCAGGTGTCTAATCGCTTGACGGAATCAGATTCTCTCAGGCACGGTCCTTGGCCAAGGAACCCGATATGCTCAGATTCAGCCGCCTTCGCCTCAATGGCTTCAAAAGCTTCGTTGACCCAACCGATCTTGTCATCGCCAGCGGGTTGACTGGTGTTGTCGGGCCCAACGGGTGCGGCAAGTCAAACCTTCTGGAAGCGCTGCGCTGGGTGATGGGTGAAAACCGCCCAACGGCGATGCGCGGCGCTGGCATGGAAGACGTGATCTTTGCTGGCGCTGCGACCCGCCCCGCGCGCAACTTCGCCGAAGTGTCCCTGTCGATCGACAACACCGAGCGGCTGGCCCCTTCCGGTTTCAACGATGCGGACACGCTCGATATTACGCGACGGATTACCCGGGATGCGGGCAGCGCCTATAAGGCCGGGGTCAAGGATGTCCGCGCCCGCGACGTGCAAATGCTGTTCGCCGATGCGTCCACAGGGGCGCATTCCCCGGCGCTTGTGCGTCAGGGCCAAATTGCCGAATTGATCAATGCGCGGCCAAAGGCGCGGCGTCGCATCCTGGAAGAGGCCGCGGGGATTTCAGGCCTGTACCAACGGCGTCATGAGGCAGAGCTCAAGCTGAACGGGGCCGAGACCAATCTGGCCCGCGTCGATGACGTGATCGAGCAATTGGCCGCGCAGCTTGCCACGCTTGCCCGTCAGGCCCGCCAGGCGGCGCGCTACCGGGCCATTGGCGAAGATCTGCGGCGCGCCGAGGGGCTGTTGCTGCTGCGCCACCGCATTGAGGCCGCCGAGGCACGGGAGGCCGCTCAGGCCACCCTGCGTGAGGCCATGACCGCCGCCGCCGCCGCCGAGCGGGGTGTGCTGCAGGCCGATCGCGCCCGTGAAACTGCGGAGGCGGCCCTGCCGCCCCTGCGCGAAGAAGAAGCCATTGCCGCGGCGGTCCTCCAGCGGATCGAAGTGGAGCTTGCTGGCCTGTCGGATGAGGAGGAGCGTGCGCAGGACCGCATTGATCGCCTGTGCGGACAGATCGCTCAGCTGGATCACGACATCGCCCGCGAAGCCGAGCTGAACCGCGATGCAGGCGAAACCATCCGCCAGTTGGAGTGGGAAGCCCGCAAGATCGAACAGGCCAGCGAGGGCCAGGAAGAGCGTCTGGATGCGGCGCGGCAGGATGCGGAACGCACAGCGCAGGCCCTCGAAGTCTCTGAGACGAAGCTAACCGAAAGCACCGAAGACAGCGCCCGCCTTGCGGCCCGGTATCAATCTGCCCAGCGTTTGCGCGACGAGGCCGAAAAGACCCTGGCCCGGCACAGGGATGAAGCCGCAAAAGCCCGCGCAACCGAAGCCGACGCGCGCGCCGCGCTCGAGGCGGCCCAAGTGGATGCAGATGCGGCCCGCGATGCACAGGCCACCGCCACGCAGGCGGCGGAAGGGGCCGAGAAAGCCTCGGTTCAGGCGGACGCAGCCCGCGCCACAGCGGCTGGCCAAGAGGCCGAAGCCCGCGCCGCCCGCGCCTCGGCCGAGGGCGAGGCCAGTGCCCTTGGGGCCGAAGTGGGCGCTTTGCAGCGCTTGGTGGAGCGGGACAGCGGCAAGGGCGATCGCATCCTCGACAAGATCATGGTTGCCCCCGGCTTCGAGGCCGCCTTTGGCGCAGCGCTTGCCGATGACCTGACCGCGCCGGAAACCGATGGCGCCACAGGCTGGGCTCTGCTGCCTGCCTACGCCACCCCGCCTGCGCTGCCCGCCGGTGCACAGCCTCTGGCCCCCCATGTCACGGCGCCCCGCGCCCTTGCGCGCCGCCTCACGCAGGTGGGTATCTGCGCTGCCGAGGATGGCCCAAAGCTGCAGGCCAGTTTGCAGCCCGGCCAGCGCCTGGTGTCTCAGGATGGAGATCTGTGGCGCTGGGACGGGTTGCGGGCTGGTCATGGCGATGCGCCTTCGGCCACGGCCCTGCGGCTGCAGCAGGTGAATAAGCTGGCCGCCCTGAAAACCGATCTGGACGCCGCCCAGCAGACGGCATCCACAGCCCGTGCCGCCCATGAGGCCGCGCAGGCCGAGCTGAAAGCCGCCGGTGAGGCGGATGCTGCAGCCCGCGCTGCCCGCCGCACAGCAGATCAGGCTGTGGCAGAGGCTGGGCGCACCCTTTCGAGGGCGGAGAGCGCGGTGTCGCTCAGCGAGACCCGTCGCGATGGCGCTGCCCTGTCTCTTGAGCGGCACGAGGCGGAAGCCGAAGCGGCGAACACCCGCCTGCAAGAGGCCCATGACGCGCTGTCTGAGCTGCCAGATATGGAAGAGGCCCGCGCGGCCACCGAAGCAGCGCGCCAACTTGTGGAAGATGCCCGCAAATCGATGATGGCCGCCCGCCAAACCGCCGAAGATCTGCGCCGGGCTGGCACTGCGCGCTTGCGCCGCCGTCAGGAGATCACCAAGGAAAGCTCTGGTTGGCGGGAGCGCCTGTCAAATGCGGAACAGCGCGCCGGGGAATTGGCCCGCCGCAAGACGACCGCTGAGGCAGAACTGGCCGAGGCCCGCGCCTTGCCCGCCACTCTGGGCGAGCGCCGTGAACGTCTGGCGGCGTCGCGCGAAGAGGCCGACACGCGCCGCAAAGCGGCTTCCGATGCGCTGGCCTTGGGGGAAACCACCTACAGAGACGCAGATCTAGCCGCTCGAGAAGCGGCGCGGGCCGCCTCAACCGCCCGCGAAGCCCGCGCTGCCAGCGAGGCCCGGGCGGAAGCCGCCGACGGCATCCTTGCAGAACGCGACGCGGCCATTGCCGAAGCCCGTGAAGGCCAGACTGTCGATGAACTGGCCGCAGGGCTGGAGGCCGATCTTGCCAACCTGCCGGACTCCGCCGCGCTGGACGAACAGATTTCCCGGCTGCGCCGTTCCCGCGATACTTTGGGCGCTGTCAATCTGCGTGCCGAAGAAGACGCCGTGGCCGTGCAGGAAGAGCATGACGCTTTGGTGCGTGAAAAAGCAGATCTGGAAGGGGCCATTGCCACCCTGCGCGGCGGGATAAACGCACTCAACAAAGAAGGGCGCGAGCGCCTTCTGACAGCCTTTGACCAGGTCAACGCGAATTTCGGCACCCTGTTCACCCATCTTTTTGGCGGCGGCGAGGCGCGTCTTGTGCTGGTTGAAAGCGACGACCCGCTCGAAGCCGGGCTTGAGATCATGTGCCAGCCGCCGGGCAAGAAGCTTTCTGTATTGTCCCTGCTGTCCGGGGGCGAGCAGACTCTCACGGCCATGGCGCTTATCTTTGCAGTCTTCCTGTCGAATCCGGCGCCGATCTGTGTGCTCGACGAGGTGGATGCACCGCTTGATGATGCCAATGTCACAAGGTTCTGTGACCTGCTCGATGAAATGACCCGGCGCACAGACACCCGCTTCCTGATCATCACGCACCACGCCATCACCATGAGCCGCATGGATCGTCTTTTCGGTGTGACGATGCAGGAGCAGGGTGTCAGCCAGTTGGTTTCAGTGGACCTGAAGCGCGCAGAAGCATTGGTCGCCTGAGCGAATGCCCCGGTTGTTGTACGCCCTTTTGGGGCTCTAGGATGAGATCAGTTGAAACTGTTTGGATAGAGAAATGCCCAAGTATTCACCCCATTTCGCTTTCGCGTTCTTGTTGGCGGCCACGCCCGTCGTTGCTCAGTCTATTGTCGCCGGAGACGGGGGGCCGGTGATTTCCTGGTATGTCAACGAGGGTGGAGAAGTCAGTAAATCCATCGATGATTATGGGGATCCGCTGCTGTCGGTCTCCCATTATGGCCGAGACTTCGAGATCTATTTCTACGGCTGCAAAGATGGTGACAATTGCACGGCAATTCAGTTCTATTCTGGCTACCGAACGGAAGGCGGCGTGCGCCAAGGCACCATCAATGAATGGAACGCCGGACGGCGCTATATCCGGTCCTATCTTTCAGATTCCGGCAGCTCACGGATCGAATATGATGTGTACCTTGGTGAAAACGGTATGTCGCAGGACGATTTCGCTGAGGTGACTGCGATTTGGCTACGCGGCATGAGAGACTTCGAAGAGCATATCGACTGGAAGTAGAAAACTTCCTGGCCGGGGCGCTCAGCCCGCCCCCCCGGCCTTCGTGCGCTTACAGACGGTTGAGCAAATCCGTGGTCGGCCAAGCGTCTGCCGGCAATCCAAGCCGTGCCTGTTCCGCCTGAACGGCGGCGCGGGTGCGGGCCCCCAAGATGCCGTCCACCTTACCTACATCGTGCCCGCGCGCCTGCAATTTGCGTTGCAGCGCCTTCATCTGGGCATCAGAAAGCCCCTCTGGCGGCGCCCCTTTGTCGAAAACCTGCGCCCCCTCAAGACGGGTGGCAAAATAGGCCGCCGTGGTCACGTAGACAAAGCTCTGGTTCCACTCGAAATACACGTTGAAATTTGGGTAGGCGAGGAATGCCGGCCCCTTGCGGCCTTGCGGCAGGATCAAAGAAGCCTGCAGGTTCTTTGAGATTGACCCATTGCGCGGCACGACGCCCATGCGCGCCCAGTCAGAGGCCTTGCGCGGCTTGTCGAGGCCGGTTTGTGCCCAATCCAGATCAGCCGGAACAGTGACTTCCTGCAGCCATGGCTCACCCTTGCGCCACCCCAGATCCTGCAACATGCGCCCGCCAGACAGCAGGGCATCCGGAACAGAGCTCTTGAGCAAAACCTTGCCATCTCCATCCCCGTCGATGCCATTGTGCAGGATGTCTGCCGGCAGCATCTGCACCATGCCAATCTCACCGGCCCAGGCACCCGTGGTCTTTGCGGGATCAAAGCCGCCCTGTGCCGTCAGGGTGATGGCGGCAAACACCTGCGGCTGGAAAAGTTCCGGGCGACGACAATCATGGGACAGGGTCAGAAGGGAGTTCCGCGTGTTGAAATCGCCCTGCACCGCGCCGTAGTCGGTTTCAAGCGCCCAGAATGCCAAAAGCACGCCGCGCGGCACGCCAAATCGGCGCTCCGCCTCGTCGAAAATGGCTGCGTGGCGTTGCGCATTCTTGCGCCCATGATCCATTCTGTTCTGGCTGATCACCCGGCGTGCGAACTCTGTGAACGGCATCTGGAAAATGCCTTGCCCCCGGTCGCGGCTCAGGGTGCGGCTGTCCTGTGCGGCACCTTGCAGGAAGCGGTCCACCGCGGACTTTGGCAAACCTTGCGACAAAGCCTCTGCACGCACATTCTTCAAAAAGGACGAAAAGGATCCGCCGCAAGGAACGCTGACTTGGCTCTGGGCGGGCAAGGCAGCAAACAGCGCGGGCGCAAGCAATTTGAAAAAACGCATCTTCCAATCTCCGAGGGTGAAGTCCCTCGAAACCTTACGCATCCCCTGCACCTGACTGCAAGGCGTCGACGTCTCAGGGAAGCGGCGGATGGCGCGTGATGAAATGGCCCTTGATGGCAAGCGGCCACTGTTTGTATGGCACCTGCCCACTGGGTGAGAGGGCATGCAAAGCCGCATAGGCTACAATCCCTTCAGCGGCCTCCTGGGTGGGCTCAAACCGCCCCAGCGTATAAGCTAGTTTGCCCTCGGATTGGATCGCCACATTGCAGGCGTGTTTGCATCCCATTAGGCAAGCATGTCGGCGCACAGTCACGCCGGAATGACTGCCCGCCGCTGCCTCGACCAGCTGTGCCAAGGTTTCTCCATGGTTCACCCCGGAAGTGGCGTCCCAGTCCTCTGTCTTGCACGTCTCGCAAACGGTGATCACGCTCGTCATGGCCCGCGGTCTCCCTGGCTTGCCCGTTGTCGGTGTTTGACACGGTCTCTGCCGCCTGAAAAGCGCTTCTCCATCATCTTGGCGAAAATACTCCACGGGGGTTTGGGGGTGTGAAACCCCCATCTGCTAGGCAGCGCTCGCAAGATCCCCGCGGCCATGGGGCGCCATCCAATCGGGCTCCGGCCCGATCGGCACAATCCGATGCGGATTGATCGATTCATGACTGTAGTGATAGTGGCGCACGATGTGATCCATATGGATCGTGTCCGCCACCCCGGGCCACTGATACAGCTCGCGCGTATAGGCCCAAAGCTGTGGAAACTCGATCAACCGGTTCCGATTGCACTTGAAATGCCCGTGATACACTGGATCAAATCGCACCAAGGTAGTGAACAGACGCCAGTCGGCCTCGGTGATCGTCTCCCCCATAAGATAGCGCTGGGATGCCAACCGCGCCTCCAGCCAATCGAGCGTGTCAAACAAGGGCCGCACAGCGGCCTCATAGGCTGCCTGGGTGGTGGCAAAGCCGGATTTATACACCCCGTTGTTCAGCGTGTCGTAAATCCGCGCATTCACGTCCTCGATTGCGGCGCGCTGGGCCTCGGGCCAGAAATCAAGCTTGTTGCCCGTGATCCCGTCAAAGGCTGAGTTGAACATCCGAATGATCTCGGAGCTTTCGTTGGACACGATCGTCTCGCGCTGCGTGTCCCAGAGCACAGGCACGGTCACCCGGCCTGACACCTTCGGATCTGCACGGGTATAGATATCGCGCATGAAGGGTAGCCCATAGAGCGTGTCCCCGGTGCCATCTACGCCTGCAAGGCTCCACCCATCCGCGAGCATATCCGCATCCACCACCGAGACGCTGATATGGGCCTCAAGGCCCTTTAGCGCCCGGAAGATCATGGTGCGATGGGCCCACGGGCATGCATGAGAAATATAAAGGTGATAGCGCCCGGATTCGGCGGCAAAACCGGCTGATCCGGAGGGGCCGGCGCTGCCATCCGGGGTAATCCAGTTCCGGAAGCCTGCGGTTGAGCGCACGAAGGCGCCGCCAGAGGCCTTGGTGTCATACCATTTGTCGTGCCAGACGCCGTCTACCAACAGTCCCATGGCCTGCTCCTTTATCCTTGCGATCTCCGGAAACGTATTGTGTGCGTATATTGATATAAACTGCGACTTACCAACACGCAGTGCGCGATTTTGCAATATACCAGCTAGGCCGCCTACCACGACCGGCAACAAGAACCCCGCCGCAAAGGAGCATAGCCCAAAGGTTCGGGGGCAGTGGCGCGGCACGGATGCTGGCAGAAGCGCGATAGCCCAAACCGCTGAAGCTGACCCCTTCGGCGGAGCGGGCCAGCCCGGTCGAAGCATATGCGCCAACCCAAGTTTTGTCGCTGCAACATCGCAAATCTTGCACGGGTCTGAATCGGGCGCGTTGCCCATTGGCCCGTTACGGCTTAGCGTCCAAAGCCAAGGGGGAGAGGGGCATGCCACGCATGAAGGAACGTTTTGCGCGTCTTGCGCTTGTGATCGGCTTTGGCACGAGCGCTGTCTCTGCTGGGGCACAAGACTACAGCAGTCTCCTCCAGGAGGCGACCGTCACCGAGGGCCGGCTGTTTCAAGTGAGCCCCAACGCGCAAGCGTCTTGGGCCGTTCCGGTGACCGTGCGTGTTCCAGTCTTTGGAGACAATACGCCCCCCCCCAGATTTGGCGTTTTGCTGGATGATGCGCCCCCCGATGGCGGGGCGCTCACGGTGACCTTCCAAACCCCGGACGGAGCTTTGATCGAGGCAGTCAATCTGTCCTCGGCGACGATCCCAACCGATCTTCCTGCTGAGCGCCGTGTCGAAGTGTTCGCGGTATTGTTGCAGCAACGGGTGCTGCCAAAAATCGTGGCGGCCTTGCCTGGCGCCACCTCCGATGGTCTGCGCCCGACAGAGGTGGCCGGTTTTGATGGGGTGGAAATGCTCGGCCGTGCGACACATCCCGATCATGGCCCGATCCGGTGGCGCCTTGTGGGCATCCCGCACCCCGAGCGGGCCGAAAGCGTTTATGCCTTCGTGCAGGTCGCAACTGATCGGTTGCCCCTGCCCGAAGCCAATGACTTTGCCCGCTCCCTAACCGGACGCTTGCTGACATCGCTCCAGTTTCAGTGAGGCTCAGCGCAGCCGCTTGAGGATATCGAGAGACGCGTAGCCGTCAGGGATCAAACCGACAGAGCGTTGGTAGGCCCGGACGGCTGCGATTGTCTTGGGGCCGATCTTGCCATCCACGCCTTGTGTGCTGAATCCGGCCTGGGTCAGCCGCCTTTGCAATTCTTTGCGTTCGGCGAATTTCAGAGCCCGATCGCCGCGCGGCCAACTGGCCTGAATGGCGGGCCCGCCCTTGATCCGATCGCTCAGATGCCCCACGGCGATGACATAGGCATCGGCGGTATTATAGCGCTCGATCACGTTGAAATTCTTGAAGATCATAAAGGCAGCGCCGCGGGCGCCGGCTGGCACAAGAATGGACGCGGTGCCGTGATTGGGCACTTTGCGCCCGGCAATGTCGCGCACGCCGAGGCGGGCCCATTCCGCCGGGGATTTGCGCACGCGCATGCTGGTCTGGCCATAGTCAAACCCGCGGGGAAGCTTTACCTCAACGCCCCAGGGTTGACCCTTGACCCAGCCGAAACGCGACAGGTAGGCGGCGGTTGATGCCAGCGCGTCAGTCGGATCGTCAGACCAGATATCGCGCCGGCCATCACCATCGAAATCCACGGCATAGGCGAGGTAGCTGGTGGGGATGAACTGGGTATGGCCCATCGCACCCGCCCAACTGCCTGTCATCCGTTTGGGCGTGATATCACCGGCCTGCAGGATCTTGAGCGCGGCGATCAGTTGTGCCTCAAAAAAGCGTCCGCGCCGCCCGTCATAGGCCAGGGTGGCCAGCGATTGCACCAGCGGGTCATTGCCGCGAAAGGTGCCGTAGGCGCTTTCCAGACCCCAGACGGCCGTCACCACTTCTTTGGGCACGCCGTAGCGCGCCTCGATCCGCTCGAGCGTGCGCCGGTGCTTGCGCAGGGCGGCCTTGCCGTTGCGCACGCGGGTATCGGAGACAGCCGTGTCGAGGTAATCCCACAGGGTTTTGGTGAATTCCGACTGGTTCCTGTCGCGCTCGATCACGGCGGGATCATATTGCACCCCGCGGAAGGCGGCCCGCAACGTGGCCTCAGAGATGCCCTGCCGGCGGGCCCGTGTCTTAAAGCCTTCGATCCAGCGCGCAAAGCCGCTGTTGGAGACCCGTGTGATCTGTGGAGCGGGGGCCGGCGCCACGTCTGAAGAGCCTGCGCCGCGCGCCCGGGGCACAAGGCTGCTGGCCAGGCGCACCGCAGATGGCGGGGCTGCACCGGGTGTCTCGGCCGGGCGCGCCATCGGCCGGAGCGACTCGGAAAGTGAGGCCGAGGAGGGCGCGGCAACCGTTGCCAGCGCAAGTCCGAACAGCAGGAAAGCCGCGAAACGCATGGGATATGACCTTGTGTGACTCTGCTCGTTTTCTGTGAGCCTACCCCCATTGCACGCATTTCGGAAGCAATCCCTGCGCACCGCGCGCTGTCTTGTGCGCGCGGCCCGTCCGGCCTCAGCCATCTTCGCCGGTGGACAGTGCCTTGAGCTCATAGATCAGGTCGAGCGCTTCGCGGGGCGTCAGCGCATCGGGCAGCACGTCGTCCATCCGGGCCTCCATCGGAGAGGGGCCCTTGTGGATTGCCGGCTGCGGCGCCGTGGGCGTGGCGGCAAACAAGGGCAGATCATCGATGACCGCACGGGCCGCGCCGCCCTCCCGTTCGCCTTTCTCCAGCGCATCAAGCACATCGCGCGCCCGGGCCACCACCGCATCTGGCAGGCCCGCAAGGCGTGCTACCTGCACCCCGTAGGAGCGGTCGGCTGCGCCCATGCGCACCTCGTGCAGGAACACGATATCGCCGTCCCAGTCCTTCACGGCGACGGTGGCGTTCTCCACCCCGTCAAGGCGGGCCGACAGGCGCGTCATCTCGTGATAGTGGGTGGCAAAAAGGGCCCGGCACCGGTTCACGTCATGCAGATGTTCTAGCGTGGCCCAGGCGATCGACAGCCCGTCATAGGTGGCCGTGCCGCGCCCGATCTCATCAAGGATGACAAGGGCCCGGTCATCGGCCTGATTCAGGATGGCGGCGGTTTCCACCATTTCGACCATAAAAGTAGAGCGGCCCCGCGCCAGATCGTCAGAGGCCCCGACGCGGCTGAAGAGCTGGCTGACCATCCCGATCCGGGCCGCCTGCGCGGGCACGTAGGCCCCGATTTGGGCCAGCACGGCCATCAGGGCATTCTGGCGCAGAAAGGTCGACTTACCGGCCATGTTCGGGCCTGTCAGAAGCCAGATCGCCGCCGGACCGCTGCTCTCTGACAGGGCGCAATCATTGGCCACGAAGCGGGCCCCTGCTTTCAGCAAGGCGGCCTCAACCACAGGGTGCCGGCCGCCGGTGATCTCAAAACTGCGGCTGTCATCCACCTCGGGGCGGCACCAGTTCTCGCCCCGCGCCAGATCGGCAAGGGCAGTGGTGACATCCACCTCGGCGAGGGCGGCTGCGGCAGCCGAGACAGGGCCAACCTCCTGCAGGATTGCAGCGCGCAGGCGGGCAAAGATCTCACGCTCGAGGGTGAGCGCGTGGTTGCCCGCATTCAGGATCCGGGTTTCCATTTCCGACAGGGGCACCGTCGTGAAGCGGATCGCATTGGCGGTGGTTTGGCGGTGGATGAATGTGTCTGACAGGGGCGGCGCCAGCATCTTCTCGGCATGTGTGGCCGTGGTCTCGATGAAATAGCCCAGAACATTGTTGTGCTTGACCTTCAGGGAAGGAATCCCGGTCTGCTCCACATAATTGGCCTGCATGGCAGCAATCACGCTGCGCCCCTCGTCGCGCAGCGCGCGCGCTTCGTCCAACTCTGGGGCATAGCCCGGCGCGGTAAAGCCGCCGTCCCGCGCCAGCAAGGGCGGCTCGGCTACGAGCGCGGCTTCAAGCAGGGTGCAGAGCGTCTCGTGGCCCTCAAGGGCCTGCACCCAGCCAGGGGCCAGCGGCACCGATAGATCCAGACGGTCTGCCAGGGTGGCGGCCTGGGCCAGCCCGTCCCGAATTGCGGCGAGGTCCCGGGGGCCGCCCCGATCAAGGGACAGCCGCTGCAAGGCGCGGTCCATGTCGGGCACCCGGCGCAGGCCCTCGCGCAGATCGCGGCAGGCGCTGCTGTCGGTTACGAAGGCGGCCACGGATGCCTGACGTTCACGGATTTGGGGCAGGTCGGTCAGAGGGGATGACACCCGCCGTTCCAGCAGGCGGCCACCGGCGGCTGTCACGGTGCGGTCAATCGTGGCCAGCAGCGTGGCGTCGCGCCCGCCCGACAGGGCCTGGGTCAGTTCGAGGTTGCGCCGGGTCGCGGCATCGATCTGCATGACCGCGCCACTGCGTTCGACCACCGGGGCCCGCATCAGTGGCATGCGGCCTTTCTGCGTCACCTCAAGATAGGAGACCAGCGCGCCAAGGGCCCCCAGCGCGGGTCGTGAGAACTGGCCAAACCCCTCCAAGGCGCTGACGCCGAACAGATCCTGCAGCCGGGCCTCGGCGCCTGTGCTGTCAAAGCTGGCGGGTGCAACGGGCGTCAGGGCAAGGCCGAAATCGGCGGCAATCGGGGCAAACCTGTCTTCCTGGCCCTGAGGCGTCAGCAGCTCTCGCGGGGCAAGGCGCGCCAGCTGCGGCCCGAGGCTGGCAGGGGCCATATCGACCACCCGCAGGGCCCCGGTTGAGATATCGGCCCAGGCTATGGCACCGGCACCGCGCACTTCGGCATAGGCTGCAAGGAAGTTGTGGCGCCGCGCTTCCAGCAAGCTGTCTTCCGTCAGGGTGCCGGGTGTGACCAGCCGCACCACCTCGCGGCGCACGACGGCCTTGGAGCCACCGCGCTTCTTGGCCTCGGCGGGGTCTTCCATCTGCTCGGCGATGGCCACGCGAAACCCTTTGCGGATCAGGGTCAGCAGATAGCCTTCGCCCGCATGCACGGGCACGCCGCACATGGGGATATCTTCCCCCCCATGCTTGCCCCGTTTCGTCAGCGCGATGTCCAGCGCGGCGGCGGCGGCCACCGCATCTTCAAAGAACATCTCGTAGAAATCACCCATGCGGTAGAACAGCAGGGCATCCGCATGTGCGGCCTTGATCTCCAGATATTGCGCCATCATCGGCGTTGTATCGGCCATCGTTTTCCTCGTTCCGCCCGTTCGGCTGCACACTAGGGCTTGGCTGGGGGCGGGGACAAGGGCAGGTTGGCCCTGCACCCCCCTTTCGGAGCATTGGACATGACACTTTGGAACCTTGGCTCAATCAACGCGGATTTCACCTACACCGTGCCCCACTTTCCGGCGCCCGGCGAAACCCTTCCAGCCACCTCGCTGGTGCGGGGGCTCGGCGGCAAGGGTGCCAACCAGTCGGTGGCGGCGGCGCGGGCGGGCGCCGATGTGCAGCATCTCGGGGCAATCGGGCCGGACGGGGACTGGGCGCTGGAGGCGCTGGCCGGGTATGGGGTTGGGGTCGGGCATGTGGCGCGCCTGCCCGATACGCCCACGGGGCATGCTCTGATCTTTGTGGTGCCCGACGGGGAGAATACCATCGTGCTCAACCCCTGCGCCAATCGCGCCATCACACAGGCGCGCGCGCTGGGGTGGATGGCCCATGTGCAAAAGGGCGACACGCTGATTCTGCAGAATGAAACCGATGCGGGGGCCGCTGCGGCTTCGGCGGCCCGGGAAGCGGGCGCGCGGGTGGTCTATTCCGCGGCCCCGTTCGAGGCGGCGGCCGCTGCCGAGATGCTGCCGATGACAGACCTGTTGATCGTGAATGCGGTTGAAGCGGAGCAATTGGCCAACAGCCTTGGCACCGCCCCCGAGACCCTGCCTGTGCCGGAACTTTTGGTCACGCGCGGAGCCGATGGCGCCACCTTCTACGATCTGGCACAGGGCCAACAGGTTTCAGTGCCCGCACCCAAGGTGACGGCAGTGGATACAACAGGCGCCGGTGACACGTTTGCGGGTTGGTTCTGTGCCAGCCGGGACATGGGCGCCTCTGTGGCAGAGGCCCTGGCGGCGGCCGCGCAGGCCTCGGCCCTGCAGGTTACCCGACCGGGCACGGCGGCGGCGATTCCCAGCGCCGCAGAGGTCGCAGCGGCGCTGGCTGAAGGCTGATCACTCAGTTCACGAAAGGCGCGGCACTGCCCCAAAGCTCCTGCACCCGGGCATCGCGCCCGCACGCCTTGCGGTATCGTTTGTAGGCATTGGCGCGAGACAGAGGGCCAAAGCGGGTCAGAACAATCTTGCTGCTTTTGTAATAGTCCTGGTGGTAGTCCTCGGCCACGTAGAACCGTGCGGTGGGCTCAATCGGTGTCACGATTGTCTGGCCCAATGCGGCTTGGGCATCGGCCTTGGCGGCCTCGGCTGCCTTGCGATCAGCCCCATCGGCAAAGATCGCGGTGCGATAGCTTGCGCCCCGGTCGCAGAACTGGCCGCCCGCATCCGTGGGATCAACGGAGCGGAAGAACATGTCATAGAGGCTGCGCGCGGTGATCACATCCGCATCATAGGTAATGCGCACGGCCTCGTAGTGACCGGTGCCCCCCTTCGTGACTTGCTTGTAGCTCGGGTTGGCGACCGTGCCGCCGATATAGCCCGACTCGGCCTCGATCACCCCTTTGACTTGCTCGAAGTCTTTCTCGACGCACCAGAAACAGCCTCCGGCAACGATGATCTGTTGGCGATCTTCCGCATAGGCCATCTTTCCTTGAGCGCCGAAACCGATCAGGATCAGCAGGGCAAGGAGCAAGGGCCTTGGGTGAATGTGTCGGGATCCAAACTGACGTTGCAACATGTGGTTCTCCTATCGATTGCCCCTGTTGTTGCCCCTTGCAAGATGTCAGACAACACACCGACGCGTGAGGTCACGCGGGCGTGACGCAAAGCCAGTCAAAGCGCGGCTTTGTTACAGGAAATCGGGTTGGAAAGGGCTTTTTCAATTGGCAACGGACACTCTTCGAACGATTGCGATGTGGTCAGGGCCGCGCAGCCTGTCGACAGCGCTGATGTATTCCTTCGCCCAGCGGGCCGATACCCATGTCATTGATGAGCCGTTCTATGCCGCCTATCTGAAGCTGACCGGCCTCGATCACCCGATGCGAGACGCGGTTCTGGAAAGCCAGCCGACGGACCCGGCCCGTGTGGCTGCGGATTGCCTGGCCCCGGCGCCGCTGCCCGCGCGCCTTCCGGTGGTCTATCAAAAGCACATGGTGCACCACATGGTGCCGGGCGTGCCGCTGAACTGGATGCGTCAGGTGACCAACGTGTTTCTGATCCGCCACCCGGCCCGCATCATTGCTAGCTATGCTGCCAAGCGCGAAAACCCCGAAACCGATGATCTTGGCATCGTGGCCACGGGTGCGCTGCATGATCGGTTGGTGGCGCAGGGTGAGGCGCCCGTGGTTGTGGCCGCTGAAGATATCCGCGCGGCCCCAGAGGCCACCTTGCGCGCCCTGTGCGGCGCGCTGGGGCTCGACTGGGATCCCGCCATGCTCAGCTGGCCCGCCGGCCCGCGCCCAGAAGACGGGGTCTGGGCGGCCCATTGGTATGGGTCAATCCACCGCTCCACCGGGTTTCAATCCGCTGAGGGGCCGCTGCCAGACACGCCCGATGCGTTGCGCCTGGTGCTGGATGCGGCCTTGCCCGTTTGGGAGCGGTTGAACGAAAAACGCCTCAGGCCCTAAACGAAAATCCCCCCGCTGCGCTGGGCAACGGGGGGGGAACTCTACTTTGCGATTTTGAGCACCGCGCGTCCGGGTCAGCCCCCGAATTTGCGATTGCGGGCGGCCAGCAGCTTGAGCCGCAGCGCGTTGAGCTGGATGAAGCCCTGCGCGTCGGTCTGGTCATAGGCGCCCATATCTTCCTCGAAGGTAACATGCGCCTCTGAGTAGAGCGTGTGATCCGACCAGCGCCCAACACAGGTGGCCGCCCCCTTGTAGAGCTTGAGCCGGACGGTGCCTGTGACATGTTCCTGACTCTTGTCGATGGCAGCTTGCAGCATCTCCCGCTCGGGGCTGAACCAGAAGCCGTTGTAGATCAGCTCAGCATAGCGGGGCATCAGGCTGTCTTTCAGGTGGCCCGCGCCGCTGTCCAGCGTGATCTGCTCTATGCCGCGATGGGCCTCAAGCAGTACGGTGCCGCCGGGGGTTTCATAGATCCCGCGGGATTTCATGCCCACGAAGCGGTTTTCCACGAAATCCAGCCGACCGATGCCATGTTTGCCGCCCAGTTCGTTGAGCTTGGTCAGGATCGTGGCCGGGCTCATGGCTTCGCCATTGATCGAGACAGCGTCGCCCTTTTCGAAACCTACTTCGATGAACTCGGGCGTGTCGGGTGCCTCTTCGGGGGCTACTGTGCGCTGGAACACATAGTCCGGTGCCTGCTCGGCCGGATCTTCCAGCACTTTGCCCTCGGACGAGGTGTGCAAAAGGTTTGCGTCCACCGAGAAGGGCGCCTCGCCGCGCTTGTCCTTCGCGATCGGGATCTGGTGCTTTTCAGCGAACTCGATCAGCTTGGTGCGGCTGCCCAGATCCCATTCCCGCCAAGGGGCGATCACGGCGATCTCGGGGTTCAGCGCGTAGGCGCTCAGCTCAAAGCGGACCTGGTCATTGCCCTTGCCCGTTGCCCCGTGGGACACCGCATCCGCCCCGGTGGCCGCTGCAATCTCAACCAAACGCTTCGAGATCAGCGGGCGGGCAATGGAGGTGCCCAGAAGGTAGAGCCCTTCATAAACGGCGTTGGCGCGGAACATCGGGAACACAAAGTCGCGCACAAATTCTTCGCGCAGGTCTTCGATGAAGATGTTCTCGGGCGCGATGCCCAGCATCTCGGCTTTCTTGCGCGCAGGCTCCAGCTCTTCGCCCTGGCCGAGATCAGCGGTGAAGGTGACAACTTCACATCCGTATTCGGTCTGCAACCATTTCAGGATGATCGAGGTGTCGAGACCGCCGGAATAGGCAAGGACGACTTTCTTGGGCGCGGACATGTGCAGGCTCCGAAGCTGGGGTGAAAACCGCAGTCGCCCTAGCGGGTTTTCTGCGGGGCTTCAAGGATCAGTGCGGATTCTGCGGACTTGGCTACATGTATTCAGCAGGCAAACGCCAGTTCCCGAGTGTGACAAGTGCAAACAGGCCCAACACGGCACGGTTGCGCCGTCTTTATCTGCCGGGGAATGCATTCGCCTCTTCTGTGATATCAATAGGCTTCTGGCCTTCGTCGAATGCGCAGTGATTAATCGTCATAATAGCCACTACTATAGGCTGCGTAGGACCCCCCATAGTCTCCATAACCGTAGCGCTTCATACCCTTGGCATCGATTTGCGACAGGACTAGGCCAGAGACGTTAAGGTTTACTGCTTTCAGTTCGTTCAAAGCGGCACGCACCTGGGGTTTGGCGGTCGAATCCCACTTCACGGAATACACGATTGCATCACAATGTTGGCCGATGACGCGAGCGTCGGGCACCACGAGCACCGGGGGCGTGTCGATAATCACAAAGTCATAGGCTTCGCGCACCGTCTTCATAAATTCTTTGAATTTGTCAGATGCGAAAAAATCAGCAGCGTTCGCTGTGGATTTCTCACCGACCAATACGTCCGCGTTCAATCGCTCATGAAAGACCACTGTGTCTTCGAGTGTCGCCTCGCCCGCGACCACAGATAGCAATCCATGTTCGCCAGCTTTCTGCTTGAAGTATTCATCAAGTGTACGGCGGCGAATATCGCCTTCGATCAACAGCACTTTCTTGCCCAATCCAGAAAGATTTTGAGCTAGTGCAATGGATTGTGTCGTTTTTCCCTCAGCTGGAAGTGTCGAGGTGGACATGATTACTTTGGGAGGTTCATCCAAGCGCGACAGCAAAAGGGATGTGCGGAGGTTACGAATAGATTCGACCGCTGCAGAGGTGGGTTTGTCCTGAAGGTATTGCAACAAGTCGACGCGTGCGGAGATCGGGAACAAGGGTACTTGGCCAATGACTTGTTCGCCTGTTATGGCTTCCAATTCTTCCGCATTCCGGAAAGTGTCGGAGCGCAACTCGCGTAGCAATACGAGGCCGGCACCCACCATCGCACCCAAGATCAAGCCGAGGGCACCAATTATTGCGGTGCGCGGAGCGACCTTCTCGCCTGTTATGGCTTTTGAAAGCACGCGTGCATCCGGGCTCTGAACACCTTGTTGGATTGTCGTCTCTTTCAGACGTGTCAGGAACGTTTCATACAGTACCGAAACGGTCTCCAGCTCACGGTTCATTTGCTGGATTTCGCCCAGTTTTACGGCCTGTGCATCAACGCGCTCTTCCAAAGCGGTAACCGTGTCTTGCAGAGACGCCACTTGGGTGTTGGCTCGGTCCACGTCAGTGCGTGCGCGAGATACCAATAGATCCACGCGCGCCATAAACGGAGATCCGGCAGCCCAAAGCGTATCTTCATCCTGCCCACTGGCTGCAAGGCGGCGCAAAGTGGGGTCTTGAGTTGCCTCCAGAACCAGATCCAGACTGCGCGCCTCAACAGCAGAATTGAGCAACGCGAAGTTGGCAGCGGCGCTTTCCGCATCTTGTTGCTCACCCAGAAGGCGCTCACTGAGATCGCGAACTTGGCGGTTCATCATCTCAAGGCCTTCGACATTGATATAGTCAGCGGCCGCGGTTGCTTCTTTCAAATCCGCGTCGCGTTCTTGGATCTCCGCTTCAAGCTCAACAACGCGGGCAGAGAGCCAACTGACACCTTCATCCAATGTGTCGAACTTCACCTGGACCTGATTCTGGCGATACATTTCGGCAATCGTGTTGGCGATCTGCTCCGATTTTTCAGGATCTCCGGTCGTGACGCCAATGGTAATGGCGTAGGTTTGGCGTTTTGATGAGACGTTGGTTTTCCCCAACAATTTTTTCACAGCATCATTTAAAATTGCTGTTTCAGTTGGAGGTGCGGATGTGGCCCCAACAGCGTCCTTGATCGTTGCGACAGAAATCAAAGAGGGAGGGGTAAGCGTTCCGTTAAATTCTGGATCGTCCAGCAGGGAAAGCTCAGTAACCACCTTTTCCATTAATCCGCGCGACCGGATCACTTCGATCTCAGTGTTGATTGCTTCACTCTCCGAGGAAACACCGCTGACGACGGACTGGATATCAATCAAAGAGGGTTGGTTCTCTTCGATCGCCAGGACGGTCGAGGAGGTGTATTGCGGCACCGCAACTTGAGTTGCATATGCGCCGGCCAGGATCAGCCCGAGTAAAGCAAAAAACGCGATCCGCCATTTGCCACGCCACAGTGTGCCGAACAGGGCCATCAGGTCGATTTCGTCATCCTGCATCGCGGATACATCCAAGCTAGGGCGAACGGTGCTCATTTCATTGCGGACCAGCATTTTTCACTCGCCTTGTAACTTCTTCTCAATGCGGTCAGGCCGCACCTTTGTACCAAATCGATCTCTATTGGAACAGGCATTCCAAAATGGATCGCCGAACCTAACCCTGAATAAACTGAACGTCATTGCCCGCAAAAATTGCCGCACTCAAACGTCCTGTCGCATAAGCCCCCGTATCAATGCTCACCACGCCTCGGGAGACCTGCGGCATGTCAACGATTGTATGACCATGTACAACCCAAAACTTATCGCGTCTAGGTTGTTTTCCGAACTTTCTATGCCCCCAAATAAGGGCTTTCTCAGATTGCGCTTCTATGGGCTTGTCGGGGTCTGCGCCTGCGTGCACCACGTGGATGTTTCCGTTGGAATAGCTTAGCGGCAAATCGCGTAGCCAGTTGATCATTTCCTCGCTCATCGCTTCAACCAAACCGTCACGCAAACCGACCGGATCCTTGGGTGAGCCAGAGACACCAAAGCTTGCAAGAGTTTGCAGACCACCATAGCGGAGCCAGCGCGGCCCTTTTTCCTCTGGATGATCGATGAAGTCGAGACACATGCGCTCATGGTTGCCGAGAAGAATGGTCGCGTCTTCAAGCTGCATCAGCCGGCGCAGAGCCTCTGCGTTTTGTTCCCCGCGGTCTATGTAATCCCCGACAAAGACCAATTCCGCATCGGGCGCCTCAACTGCGAGCTTACTGAGCAAACGCTCCAGAAGGTCACCGCAGCCATGGATATCGCCAATCGCGACAAAGGGGTGATCTACAGCGATTGGAGGCATGTCCACAGCAATTGGCTTGGGTGCTGCGTTGCCCTCTCTGCGGCCAAAGAGTCGGCCCAATAGTCCAGCCATGATGCTCCCGTCTTATATCCCCATACCCAGTGGCAGGTCAGAATTAATGCCAAATGGCGGGCCCGACCAGTCCTAAAGCTCGATTTGTTGATTGCAGCATGTTTCAATTAAGCGCCCAGAAGTTTCACATTCATTTATAATGAATGCCACTTCCTTGGTGGAGCCGGTTGGATGCCTAAAAATTCAAAGTATACAGACCTGCCTTGGCGAGGGCATCCAGCAGCAGTTGTTTCATAATGCGTTTAAAGTCCGATAAAGCTATCGGGAATGCACTTCTTTACGGCTTACTCCAAGCCAGAAACACTGGCGCCGACCAAAATTGGGAAGGCTTGCTGTAGCGCGCGGCTCCATACGGCGATTGGTTGCTCCTGCACGAAAATGATGTCGTTCGGGCGCATTTCAAACCTCGTTGCCATCGCCATGTTCACCACATTCTGGGCGTTAAGGTGATAGGCCGTCAGGTTTTCATCCCCGTTTGTGCGCAGCACATATATGTGTGCTGGGCTTCCGGTTGCCGTTGGAAAGCCACCGTTCTCATATAAGACATCCGCGAGAGACGCTTTGGTTTCAAAGGGCAGAGCGATCCGGTTCTGCTGCTCTACTTCACCGGCCAGATAGACGTGATCTTGGTCAATTGCGCCAAGTTCCAGTCTGGATTGGAAATTAGAGCGCCGCTCAGCAAGCTCACTGCGCCGCAGATCGATTTCCGTCTTTAACTCGTTCAGGGCGTTTATGCGCGCTTGCTGTTTGAGCTGAAGCGCCTGAATCTCCTGTTCATAAAATGCCTGAGCCTGAGCGAGGTCGTATGCATTGTCTACAAACACAGAGTCGCCATCCATCAGCACTGTTTTTCGAACAGCGGCGTCTTTGTAGTAAACGGACAATGGGATCTGATAGAGCGTGCCATCCCGATAAATTAGGATCGATGCATAATCATCATTGGTGAGGGCAACGCCGCCTGCTGCTGTGATCGCCTCGTCGAGGTGCAGCGGGTTCAGTGTGATCGGGACCAGCTGGGCCTGTCTAACGGCACCGCCGATCGAGACACGCTTGGAGTTAAAGTCAGCGATTTCTAAGCTGAACTCCGGGTCTAACTGGTTTTGCACCAACCGCTCGAATACACGCCCCTCGGCTTCTTCAATGGTCAGGCCCTCGACCGGAACGGCCCCCACTTCGGGGATCGCAATCGCGCCGTCGTCACGTACTGTATAGCCTTGGCGCTGACTTTGAGCGGCCAGCAGGCCGCTAAGTTGTTCAACGCTGCCACCCGGTGCGCGCGTCGCCAACAAAATCACATCGCCAACCCCAATTTTATAAGCGGCGGGTTCTATCGCCGGAGGTAAGCGGAGCTCAAGGGAACTGGGTGCTGTTTCGCTGGGCACTTCTGGCGCCTGCGGCAAGCTGCCTAATCCGCGTGGTGCGCCACCTGCACCCGAGGTTTGAGAAAAGGCTGCGGGCAAGCTCTTGGGCGTGTAGGAGCTCTTGTTTGCACGAGAGACAGTGGCGGGGGTCATTGATACTACAGCCACATCATAGGCGGCATCCGTCCCATCTACCTCAGGGCTATTGTAGCTTACGCCACAGCCCGAAAGAAAAACAAAAGATGCGATGGAGGCAGAGCGGAGCAGGGTAAACATGAATGACCGTCCTGAACAAAGGTTTCTCTGAGCAACGCCTAGCGCACTTCATGCGTGTGAGCCATTGGTTTTTCATTATTCCTTCAACGCACCACATCGTTTGCTGCTGGTTGCGCTCAACCTGCAGTTTTTGCCTGCCTGCTATGGGTTTGTGACCCAATTTAAATACCCAAAGCGCAGTTGGAAGTAACAATGCCTCAAGCCGTCCGGCGCGGCCACTAAGCGTTTCAGGCCGTTGTTAAGTTGGATTTGCCCGTCTCATTATATTTTTAGGGCATAAGGGCGTTCCGCCTTTGCATGACACACAACACCTAACATTTAGGATAGGCTGAATTGCCTGAGTGCACGGCAGCCGCAGCACAAGCGACCTGGACCTACGATTGGTAGAGCAACCGTAATCGCCGGACACTTTATCGCGCACGTCGTATCGGTGTCAGAAACTCAACTTGATCTTGCAAGGGTGCTTCATGCGCGGGGCCGTGTTCGTGTGAAGTGGACCCCGGGAAGTTTTGCAACGCGCCCTGTCACTGGAGTTTAGCGCATGGTGCATGAGGCGCGAGGGAGGCGTGCTATAATTTTAAAGGTTTGCATGCGCTGAAAAGCTCTTTCCAGTGGTAAGGGTCATGCGTACTTGCGTGCCTTGAACTCCGCAGCTTGCTCTTTTTTGGTTTCCTGTTCGGCCGCCCAAAGCAAATCTTTGAAGTCGGCACTTAACGGGGAGTAATCGAGGGGCAGTTCATGCAAGATGCTCACAACCGATGGGAGATCAAATGTTTCGCATGCGGCTAGGAGGCGCTCCAAAATTGCCATCAACGCGTCATGCGGAACCAAAACTTCGGAAGCGGTCATGATGCGGGGATGAACCGTCGGCTCTGGATTGTTGCCAATCAAAAGCTCCTCATAGAGCTTTTCACCTTTGCGCAAACCAGTAACGCAAATTGGGATGTCGCCTTTGTCCGGCGAGATTTGATCGCGACTCTCTACCATATAGGGGATCAGGCCATGCAATTTTACCATGCTAAATGCCAAATCCACAATCTTAACAGGTTTGCCCATATCAAGTACGAACACATCCCCGCCTTTGCCCAAAGCACCGGCCTGAATCACAAGCTGAGCCGCTTCAGGGATTGTCATGAAGTAACGGTTGATGTCCTTGTGCGTAACTGTGACCGGTCCTCCGGACTCAATTTGAGAACGAAACCGCGGAATAACCGATCCAGATGAACCAAGCACATTGCCGAACCGGACCATCGAAAATGTTGTGGTGGAAGTTTTTTGCGCATGGGCTTGGCAGATCAACTCGCAGATGCGCTTAGACGCGCCCATGACGTTGGTAGGCCGCACGGCTTTGTCGGTTGAAATCATGATAAAATTCAAGACTCCAAGTTTCGAAGCTGCTAGCGCGATTGATAGAGTGCCGAACACGTTGTTCCTAACACCCTCAATCACGTTTTCTTCGACCAATGGCACATGCTTGTAGGCTGCTGCATGGTAGATGGTTTCGACTCTGAAGGCCGCGATTGTCGCTTCCAGCCGTTGGCTGTGCTGCACTGACCCAAGAATCGGTACGATTTTAGTCTCGCTATCCAAGCGCGTCACGGTTTCTGAGAGTTCTGCTTCGATCGCGTAAAGCGCAAACTCGGACACGTCGTATAGTACCAAAACCGACGGATTTTGAGTCAGGATCTGACGACAAAGTTCACTGCCGATCGACCCCCCTGCCCCGGAAACCATCACCACACGGTCAGTGATGGTTTTGCAAAGCAGTTCAGGAACTGGCTCCACGGGATCGCGCCCCAGCAAGTCCTCGGCGGATACCGCTCTCAACTCTGAAATCTTTGCCTTTCCGCTAATAATGTCTGACAGCCTTGGGGTCGTCTTGACCTCAAGATGCAGGTTTTCCAAAGACTTAACAATTTCCTGACGTCGCATACGCGCTATGCTTGGTATTGCCAGAAGGATTACTCGGGCCCCGGTCTTTTTGACCAAGTCTGGAATTCTCTCGGGTGAATGAACGCGAACCCCCTCGACCCTCATGTTCTGTAGGGAGAGGTCATCATCGACCAGCGCAACAGGAGTGAACTCGTAGCCGTGCGTTAACGCGTTGAGAAGCTCAAGCCCGGCCTCGCCTGCGCCGTAAATGATTACAGGGCGTTTGTTCAAATTATTGGGAGCGCGAAAAAAAATACGGGCGATAAAGCGTAGTCCACCAACAGAAAGGAAGGCGAGCACAGCAAAAATGATCGGAATAGACCTAGGAATCTCAGCTTCAAAAAGCAGATCGGTGAGATAAAGCACAACGGCCGCCACCAAGGCTCCTTTGCCAGTTATAAAAAGAACCTCTCCTGTGACGTAACGAACGATAGTCCGGTAAAGACCGAGACCCCATAAGGCTAGTAAAGCGGCTGTGCTTGCAGAAGTCAGCGCTAGCCATGCAGCGGGCTGTCCAGCTAAATTTAAGCTCTCTTGGTGCAAAATTGCTGCGACCAAAAATGACGTGACCAGCAGTGCAGCGTCGACGGCAAGCTGAAGTGCAATTTTGTTGCGCCGGCTCAATGTGGTGAAGAGATCGATGAAACTAGCCAAGATATCATACCTACAAACAAAGACAGGTCTATTATACCAAGGCATATAATTTTGTACATGCGAATATAACGGAGATCCCTACGCAACACTAGAATCAGAATTCATAGCTAGCCCCGATCTTCAGGCACCCACTCCACCTTCGGTAAGCCGCACAGCGATGCACGAACTCCAATTTAATCGCTCACCTATCCTGCGATCACTAAAAGATCCAACAGGCATCCTTGGCTGTCTCAAATGGCGTGGAGCTTTGCCCTTCTCGGTGATTGCTCCAATCACCTGTCAGTCAGCGCTTCATGCTGCCCTTGGTGCGGCGAATCAAGAATCTACGTTCCCCGTTTTCATGCTCAGACTGGTCGCTGTGCGGTGGGCATTTGGGTAGGTAGCATCACTGTCTTCTGTCGGCCGTGTTGAGCAGTTCAGCCGGCCATCATCGAGGAGAAGGTGCCCTTGTTGCTCCATCGCTCCCAACGGTTGTAAAGTTTCTGGTGTGGGCCATCGGGTGCTGGTGTGTCACGCCACCTCAATGCATTACGATTGGTGAGAAAAATGCCGCTTAAGACGCCTCATCTGCACATCTGTGAGCCTGAAAAAATCAGACATGAACGGCCCTTATTTGTCGAACCGTGAGACAAATACCAACGAAAATCAATGGGCCCTGACTTTAAGGATCGCCTCTGAAGTATATGCCATCAGGGCACCATTGTCTGCTTGCTTCGATATCAACAAATTGTGGGCCAATTGGTCTACCAATTAGTTTGGCGAAAATAGCGACCACTGTACGCGCCATAATAGTCAAGTTTGAAATTACATTTTCACGCTTTAGGTAAGCCAAATCTAAGGCAAGCTTAGGAGCTAGAAACTTCTCGACATAGATGCGTTCAGGATCCGCAATATCAAGCAATTCGTCTCCATAGGCATAGTAAAATAGGGCGCCGGGAGATGTGAGACCTGGTCTAACCGCAAGCGTTTCGTTCATCCAAAGGTTGTAATGGTTTGAAACGATTGAAGGAGCTTCTGGACGTGGGCCCACTATTGCCATATCGCCACGGAGCACGTTGAGGAACTGAGGAGCTTCGTCCAGCTTCAACACTCGAATGATCCGGCCAACTGCAAATACTCGTTTGTCGTTTGTTGCCGTAATGTCGGGCCCTCCAGTATTTGCGTGCATAGATCGGAATTTATACATTTGGAATAGTTGGCCACCCATACCAACGCGATCTGCTAAATAGAATATTGGGCCGGGCGATGATGCCCGAATGGCAATCGCCACAACAATCAACAAGGGCGCTGTGAGGATCAAGACGGTGGCTGAAATCGCGATGTCGATAAGTCTAATCATCAGCCAATTATCCTAGTTACAGCGTTAACAACATAATCGAGCTCGGCTTCGCTCATGTCCATAAAGAGCGGCAGCGACAAGCAGGTCTCGAAATAAGCGTCAGCGGCGGGAAATTTTCCACTCGATAAGTTTGCCCAGTAGGTCATCTGGTGTAACGGGCGGTAGTGTACGGAAACACCAATATTCTCGGCCTGCAAGGCGTCCGCGAAAGCGTCTCGGGTCATTCCAGTACTCTTATCAAGTTGCACGATGTATAGATGCCATGAGTGAACATCCCCAGGGGCGGCCTCGGGCGGAAGAGTAAGCGGAAGCTTCGCAAGGCGTTCTCCGTAGGCCGCCTTTAACGCACAACGTTTCGCGTGAAATTCTTGGACCCGTGTCAATTGTATTCGGCCCATAGCCGAGGCCACGTCGCTTAGGTTGTATTTGAAGCCTGGCGCAATAACGTCATAAAGGTAGGGCGCCTTACTGTCTGTAAAGCGGTTAAACACGTCCCGATTGATGCCGTGAAGGCGCATAATGCGAGCACGTTCGGCAATGGCTGGATCACGTGTAACGAGCATGCCACCTTCGCCTGTAGTCATAGTTTTGTTTGCATAAAAACTGAACGCTGTGGCGTCGGCGAAATCCGTGCCAAGTGCTACGCCTCTATGCGCTGCAGGTAGGGCATGGGCCGCGTCGTCCAGAATACGTAAGCCGTTGCGATCTGCCAAGTTGCGAAGTGCCATCATATCACAAGGGCGTCCCGCAAAATGTACGGGCAATATAACTTTTGTCGCTGTGGTGATAGCCGCTTTGACTGCTGCGACGTCTATGCAAAGGGTGTCGGGCGCAACATCTACGAAGACCGGTTTTGCTCCAAGATAGCGTACGACCTCAGCAGTAGCTGTAAAAGTCAGCGTAGGCAAAATGACCTCATCTCCAGGGCCGACCCCAAGCGCCTCGAGCCCCAAATGTAGCGCTGCGGTTGCGGAGTTCACCGCGATGCTATGCAACTTTGGCTGACCGAGCTCGACGCTAAATTCCCTTTCGAATTCTCTTGTCGAGGGGCCAGTGGTCAGCCAACCCGAGCGCAAGGTCTGGATAACGGCTTCGATTTCGCGCTCGGAAATAGAAGGACGGAAAAACGGAACTGAATTAACCACGGCAAGTACCCCTTCAATACCCAAAATCGGATAGCGTTTTTGCGATAACGGCTTCGATTTCGGATATCGTGGCCGCTTGTGATCGGTCTATTGTTCGTGCTGGTTTGGGAACCACGGTTGCATCCCAATGTTTGACTATGGAACTGGAGTCTAGCTTGAGCCCCTCCGCCAGCTCACCTACAGTGGATGAATCACTTACCAAACTTTCATACTTTATTGTAAAAACACGGTCTTGCGGCAGCTTGGTTAGGTCGGCCCAAGCAGTCTCGACTGAGAACTGCCATTGCAGCGCACAGACCTCGGAGAGCTTGCGGCACTCAACATCTGCGGTGATGCCGGGATAGCGTGGTCCCCAGATGTTCACATGCGATCCCGATTTTTTCCGCCTAGCAACAATTGAATTTCGAATATACCACGCGACATAAGGCAAGCTTGAAAATGGGATTCGGCGAAGCTTCTCCACTAGTCGTCGGTAATCCGGAGATGCCGACCATTGCTTGATGGCGCTAAGAGCTACGTCCCGCCCGTCGCGCACTAGATGCACATAGCGGGCACCAGGGAAGATTGCGTCGACGAACGGGACACGAAGCGAGTTGGATACCGTTTTTTCCAGTAGTATATCGCTTGGAGCTAGCCGCGCCTGACTTTCTGTCGCTTGGCGGATAAAGTGGATTTGCGCAGGGCTTAGGCTCTTTGGCGATAGCTTATCGTCACTATCTTTTGGTTGGCCGAAGCGCCATATATAATTGATGTCATAAGGCACAGCCGCGATGCGTTCGTCTGCCCGCAGGCAGTCACGAAGAAACTTTGTCCCAGATCGGGCCGCGCCGATTATGAAAATATGATTGCAGGTCAGCGTTCGATCTCCAGTGCGCGATGATCTGTCACCGCTTTAGACAGGTGCAGTACAGCCGTCTTAAAAAAGTGCTGCGGACATGCGGCAGCATGCTAGTACAAAAACAGTGAGGCGATCACGAGCAAAAAAAACCGGAGTTTGCTGCGCGCGAGTGAATAGTTATAGGTTGTCAGAATTGCTAACCGATGAAATGGCCCCTTCTGATAAGCGAGCAGGATGTCGCGCTCAGCAGACCCTTCGCGGGCAAAGCGAAGGGTATTCTCGACCTGCTCGCGCAAGAAGCCTGAGCGCAGCATCCTTGCCTTCCGTCGCAGTGTGGCGATGCCCCCTAAGGACATGCCACCATACTGGCTTTCGGAATGGATGCGATACTTGATCAGGGCATCTGGCGAGGCGCTCACGCCGTAGCCGTAGTGTCGCGCAAGGAAGTAGATTATCCAATCGTGTGAGATGCGCCGCACTCCTCCAATATCCGTTGCGGCGGAGATCTCCTTTACATGAGCAAAGAAAGCCCTGCTTAAGACGTAGGTGCACCCCGCGCTTCCGCCGCCAAAAAGGTGGTCACGTTCCCTAATAGAACCAGATCGCCTTACGGTGCCGAGAATCTCGTCCTGACCATCCCACGCGAGCAGGTTCGAAAAATAAAGGTCGGTGTTGTCTTTTGTCAAAGTTGAAATCGCTTGTGACAGTTTCGTAGGGAGCCAAATATCATCCTGGTCAGCTAGAGCGAAGAAATCGTGTTCTGTTGGCACCATGTGGAGGTTGTTAAAGATGTTCAGGCCCGTGCCACCCGAGTTTTGAGTGTTGCGATGAACAGTGAACTGCTCGGGATTAAATGCGGCATAGCGATCGAGGATGGAGGGCGTGCCATCGTTACTCCGATCGTCGAAAACGTAGATACTTAATTGCACGTCAACTTGTTCCAGCAAGCTGTCAAGCTGGGCATCAAGATGATCTTGGCCATTATATGTCGTCATAATGATCCCTACGTTCGGCCGCGTATTGGTCATTGCGCCAACCCTCATAAGAAGATTTGATTGAATCGAGCGAAGTAGACTATGAAAAAAACAGATATGACTATTATTGACAGGAAGGGATACCGTGAGTGGGAGGACCTATCCGCCATCGCAATTATCAGAACAAAGGGAAAAATTCTTAGCGCCATAATGGGATTTGATAAATAGGAGAAAAAGTAGATGGCCACAAGAACCCTAATCGCATAATTTTTTCGGAAGCGTTGGTTGACCAATGCAAGGTAAAGTACGGTCAAAAGGTTAGCCGCGTGGAACAGTAGCAAGCTCGTGGAAGCCCGAAGATCCCCAGTCGAATTGTAGCGGTCAAGTTTGAATAAGACATATTGGCCATAAGCTGTATCGGTCAGAGCATAGATCAGGCCAAATACAATAAGAATTGAGACGATTTTATAAATCAATCTTAGGTCTTGTGTCTTCGTTGCTACAAGGAGGACTAAAGTGCTGGAATGGAACGCTGGGAGCAGGTAGTGAAAGAATGCCGTTCGCCCTCGTGAGAAGGTATAAAGCAGATAACCCGCCGCGACATAGGCCATGCCCGAGCGCAGCCAAACGAAAGCGATACCCGGATAGAACGCGAGGAAGATCAATAACTTGATCTCGAATGCGACATCCCTAAGCCATGCCAGCCAAAGGAAAAAAAGTGTAACAATTGCGAAATGTATGTAGTAGATTGCTGTAATTTGGGTGATATCGTCGAAGTCGCCGAATAGGATAACAAACTCAAAAAGCAGAAGGCGGTAGGGCTCAATCCAAAGCCCGGGTGGAATGTCATCATATTTGACTCGCTGGAAGCTGGAAAAATAGGGTGTAAAGTCTCTTAGAGATTGAATATCGATTTCTAGCCGTAGAAGCAGTGACGCGACTACGAAGGCTATGGAAAATAGCACTAGCACCTCACTGCGCCTCCAAAGAACTAGAAGCGTATAGGAGGCAACTAAGAAGGTCTCGTAGAGGATGACCAACGATTTCAACCCTCTAGTAATTTGGTAACAGTGGGCCGCAAAGTGCCCAGGGCGGAGGCTTGGGAAACGGCATCAAAAATCCGCCTGTTCGGGTTGGTTCTGACGTTGGCGAGGTTCGACATGTCCAATACTCCTTGATACGTGAATAGTATGGCGGAGTTCTCGCGGCGAAAATGATCGTCAAAATCGCCGACACCTTGATTGAGCAAAGGCACTAGGCCGAGTGCGATGTAGTCAGAAATTTTGATAGGTGAGGCGATGCGGGTTGACAGAGTCGGGCGCACAATTGACACTCCAACATGCATCCCAGACAGCCGTTCTGGGATGTCCTTGTAGTTTACATAATCGATATCCACCTTGCGGCATGCAATCTTGGCGAACGTATCGCGCACTTTGTCGTGGAAGCGACGGGGTGTGAAAATGTGTAGCTCAACCCGGTCCGGGCCTAGTTGCAACGCCGCATGAGACATAACTCGGAAAAGCTCGCTCATGTCGTGCCATTCGTTGAATGTTCCGAGGTATACTAATCGGATCGGGCCGGCTGCCGGTACTGGCTTTCCTCCTTCCAGATAAGCGAAACTAGTCGAATTGTAGATTGTCACGTAGGTCCCGTTTGTCTCGAAGAGGCGGGAATAAAGTCGCGCAAAACGGTTCGATGTTACGATGGTGGTCTGCGCATGGAGAACGAGGCGCGACTCTACGAAGCGGAAGATCCGGCTGATGGCTCTGAGTTTTCTGGCCTCACGCCATTCGATGAAAAAGGCGCCACGCGGATCATAGATGTAGCGCGCGGAACCTAGTAGACATAGGCGGCTGATGACAAACAGTAGGCCTGAAACAAAGCCCCGCAGGTGGTAGACCGCGTGTGGGTAGCGCAACCTGATCAAGACGAGCTTAACCAACAGATTGGCGTAGCTGAAGAGAACGCCGAACCGCGAGGAAAAATCAATCACGCGTAGGCCGCGCAAATGCGTCTGATTTCCTTCCAGCATAACACCGTTGCATAATAGGATTATGTCGACGTCAAGTCGCATCGCGCAGTAATGGTCCAACAACTGTGATGTCAGCAGGTGATGCCCGAAAGGATTATTCGCGACTAGGACAAGAGGGTGATGGGGGCTAAAGCTCATAACGTGCGGCTTCTTCCAACGAGGCTAAATTTTGCCGAACGGACTGGTGCTTTTGGTTTGGTTTCAAGATTTTCATATTTTCTTATAGTAGGACACGCGCTGGAAGATGAAACCGATATACGCTGCGTACAGGCACAGCGCCGTGACCATGAATGCCAGTTCGTAGGGTAAGATCGCCGCTAAACTGTAGAGTCCGAGTGCAAGGGTGAAAAGGCGTAGAGTATCGAATATGAGAAAGGTACGCTCATCTTTCAACGCAACACGAACCTGCGAAACTGGATTAACCACACTTTGCCCCAGTCCGGCCACGAAGAGATAAGCTGCGAGCTCAATATGGACGATATTGAGCTCAGCACGGTAGAGCCATAGCAAACCGATCAAAGGCGGCGAGATTAACAGATATCCGCCTAGGCTCTGGACCATCGCATGCGAAATTAGGCGCGACAGCGCTGACGTGCTATTTTCCGGGAGAAGTGACCAGCGCAATGCATCCGCTAAAAAAAGGCGGCCGATGACTTGGCCGATCAACGTGACCGGTGCTGTGAATGCGCGCAACATTAATCCGAAATCCGCGACAAAGCTCACGCTTTGGGTCCCGTACGCGACCAAAAGGGGAAGGTTTACATAGATTGAGTTCACCCCTGTGGAGACCGTTAGTGACAGGGAGCGCTTAAAAAGTCCAAGGCCCGGTAGGTAGAATGCAGGCGGGTCGTTTCTCGACGGTGAGGTTTGGAGAATGAACCATACAAGCCAGAGTGCAGATGGAATAGCATAACCAATCCCGATCAGCGCCAACAGCGTAGAGCCAGAAGGGCTATAAAAACCAGACAACAGAGCCAATGTCACCAAAACTAAAGCACCAGCCTGAACTGCACGCGCCGCCACCAGAGCGTTCAACAGGCCGACCTGTAGGTAGGCGAAGGTATGGATAGCACTGAAAGAAAGACCAATCATCATTGGAATGGATAGCACTGACAGTGTAAAGTCCTGACCCATCACCATATTCGTAAGCTCGACGCTGGCAAAGAACGTGGGGATCACAGCGGCCGTGGCTACGATGGGAATCACTATGGCCGCATAGGTCATACGACTATGGGTCTGGAAGACCAAAACCTCAAAGCGCATGCTTGCGATGGCGCCGATGATCCCGGCGAAGGCCAATTGGGTTAGTAGAAATGCGAAGTCGGCACTGGGAATGGTGATCTTGGCGACCAGTAGCACCGCGAAATTAGCGGCCTGAATAAGGGCGCTCGCAAGTGCCAGTTTGAACCGATCATGGCCAATATATCGTTTCAAAGCGTAAAGGCGCATTTCACGTACCGATCAATCCGACAACCTGCTCCTCGATTGCATCCCGGAAACGGCCTGGGACAGAAAAGCTGGCAGCAAAGCCGTCGACCTCGTAACCTCCTTCGGATAGCTGTTTGTCAGTAGGGATATATCCGAACACCTGTCCCGCGCAGCCAGTGGTGAACGAAAGTGGGTCGCTTTCCCCTGCCGCTTTTGCGTAGTCCGAGGCAACCTCGGCTGACACTGCCTTTATGCGGATAGGACCAAGTTGCCAGTCATCGCAGGTCAGGAGCGGTAATTCGCTGGCGCCGTCGCGGATCTCCGTCAATGGCAGGTTGCGCTGTGTGCACATAAGCGTCGCCTCGAGCATCGTGCCGGAGTGGTTGATATCGAACCGCGCCCGGTCGAAGGCTGCCGCGAGCTCCTGTTGTAGCCGTCTGGCGGACATCATTTGCGCCCTGGCAAACCGGGAACCGAAGCCGATCCATCTCCCCGATTTGTGGACCGGTAAGTGCGCCCTCGCGGAAGGTCGGATGTCACCGCTGAATCCCGGAAAATACAGCACTGGCAAATCTGGGTGGCCGAAGCTGGTACGGATGTGATTCCTCAGAGCTCCCGGAAAATCCGCGCTGATCGCCATTGGGTCGGGCTCCGATACCGCGTGGCATGGCCAAGTCCATAGTACCGCCTTCGGCTGGTTCGCAATATTTTTCAAAAGCACCAATTTCAATTTCTGATTGATTCGTCGTGACGGGTTGGGGGACATGATCATGCGACTTGACGGCAACAAACGCGCTAGATCGACGCCCCATAAGGCTCTTCGCCGATATACGGAAGCTGCGCAATCGGCATGGCCACTGGCAACGTTGGTGATCTCGCTGTCCGTTCGTTGCGACAACTCCAAAAGACAGTCCGATATCTTGGTCGCCACAAAAGCAAGATAGGCGGGGGCGCTGGCCCCTAGTTTGGGCTTACTCGCATCCAGAGACGGTGCATTGTGGGTATGGGAAGCGACCATCATCAACCGCTCCGTGGTAAGCGGCAAGCCCCGCATGGTGCAGGCGCTTGCCACCGCCTCGATCAGGGCATTGCTGGGAAAGAGGCTGTCGATGGTGATAAGTACTGCCGTACCGACGGAGCTGCCACGGACAAGCAGGCAGTTGGCCTCCAGGCGAGATTTTATGTTGCTAGCAAGCTCTGCACGCCCGGTGCGTCCGAAGAGCGGTAGCATCGTGGCGGGCGTGATGTCCGCCTTGCCGCCGTATACCGCCAAGCGACCCCTCAAACTCATAGCCCCTTACGCCACTTGAGAAGCGCTTCGAGGGCGTCGATCCTACGCGATAATGAATATCGCAAGCACACCATCCATGAGACACGTTTCGTTGCATTATGTCGCTGTGCAAAAGCTTCTTTAGCGGCGTCTAGATCAACCTCCGCCCCGATCTGGGCAAAAAACGCCGTAAGGTCGTCGCTCCAGTTTTCCAGCCGAATTACGCTATGAGGTCGCGACTCGAGGAAGACTCGAATATTGGCTTCGACCGTTTGCACAAGATCAAGCGCAACCTCGATATCTTCATGCGGTTTATCCCTCTGCAAAACCGCTTCGCAATAGCCTCGGATAATTCCTTTTCGATTCGCCCAACGGCGATTGTAGGACATCGCGATTGCGTCTTTCTTCCGCGTTAGCAAAACGTAGTAGACGTCGTCGCCATTTTGTTCGCTTAGAAGTCCGAGCATCCATGCAAACCGGGTATCAATCTCAATGTGAGCGTCGGCGATCTTCACACGATCTACAGCGAGCGCACCTTCTTTGGTGTCATGTCCAGACGAAAAGTTTTTGACATGTTGGCATGCATGATAAAGGCTTGTGGAACCTGACCGTCCGGCCGTTAGTACAGCTATTTTCATGTTTTTTGCGCGCTTTTCACCATTTGGCATCAGTTTAGTTTTGTTCGGGATCAATCAGTACGCCGCTAGCCCCGCCATACATCCTGTTCTTTTCAAGTGCGGCATAGTGCTCTCGGTCGCGCTCTCCGATTTGAACAGGCGCTGCAGCGCCGTAAATTGCGAAGGGCGGCACCTCGCCATGAACAACGGCGCCGGCGCCAATAATGGCACCTTCTCCGATCTGGCTGCCGGGAAGGATTGTGACGTTTGTTCCAATCCAGACGTTGCGCGATATGGTCACTGGTCTTGGTAGGTTCTCCTGGTCATAGGGTAGGGCCCTGCCGCGTGAGTTATGATTGCGGGTGTAAATAGTACAATTGGAGCTGATATGTACGTTGTCACCGATTGTCAGTCCTCCGTCGCAAACCCAATTTGCACCAAAATTTACGTGAACGTTGTTGCCTACAACTAGGCCATGAACATTCGCAAAACGACCCTGCCCGTTTACCCTAATCGTCCCGCAGGTCTTACTTGCTCGCTTCAAATAGCCGCTGTTAATCCATCGCCAAAACCGTAAAGAGATACGCGCATGAATACGGGTAAAATAATACAAAAATACAGCAAGCCTCTGCATCAGTTTTGACTTCCGCTTACAGCAACGAGAACTTGAGCGATGCGGGCAATATCGTTCTCTTTGAGGTAAGGATGCATAGGCAGGCTTAGTACTTCTTCAGCCGCTTTGTCGCCGACGGGAACATATGCATCGTGGTCGGCTACCGCCGGTTGGCGGTTGAGCGGCAAAGGGTAGTGAACCGCTGTCGGTATACCGCTGGACTTCAGAGCGCTTTGCACCGTGGCGCGGTTGCTGACTCGGATCGTGTATTGAGCCCAAGCGCTTACACAGTCCGCGGCCACTCTAGGAAGCTCCAAGCAAACATTATCAAGCAACGCCAAATAGTTGTGGGCAACCAGTTGGCGGGCTGCGATCTCGTCATCGAGAATGGCGAGCTTCGGCAGCAGGATTGCCGCCTGCAAAGTATCGAGGCGCGAATTTACGCCGACGCGGCTGTGGAAATAGCGTCTTTCCTGTCCATGACGAGCGATCTGACGGAGCACCTTACTCAGCTCCGGGTCTGAGGTGAATATGGCGCCACCGTCACCATAGCAGCCTAGCGGTTTTGAGGGGAAAAAACTGGTGCAGGCAATTGTGCTGAGGTTGCAGGACTTGCGGCCTTTGTAGCTGGCGCCGAAACTCTGCGCTGCATCTTCGACCACCGGCAAGCCATGTTTTTCGGCGATGTCGTTAATTGCGTCGAAATCGGCTGGCTGGCCGTAAAGCGAGACCGGGATAATCGCCTTGGTGCGCGGAGTAATCGCGGTCTCCAGCAGCACCGGGTCTATGTTGTAGCTGACCGGGTCGACATCGACGTAGACTACCTTGGCCCCCAGCATGACGGCCGCCTCGGCGGTGGCGATATAGCTGAAACCGGGGGTGATGACTTCATCTCCCGGCCCGACGCCCAAGGCCATCAGCGCGATTTGCAGCGCGTCGGTGCCGTTGGCCACTGTGATGCAATGGGCGGCGCCGGTATAGGCGGCCAGCTTGTCTTCAAGCTCAGCCACTTCTGGGCCAAGGACATACTGCCCATGTGCCAAAACCGCAGCGATGCCAGATTCGATCTCTACGCGAAGGCGGTCCTGCTGGGCGGCCAGGTCAATGAAAGGGATCATGTTGTAGAAGCCTCTTGGCGGATCACGACTGACCCTGTCAAAGTATAGATATCTCCGGTATGATAGCAGGTATCACGTGCCTTGCCGCTCAACGGCAGGTCCAGCTGTTCGCCGTAGGCGCTCATCCAGCCACGCTGGCGGCCCGGTACGCCGACAATCAGGGCGAAATCAGGCACGTCCTTGTTCACCACCGCGCCTGCGCCTACAAAGGCATACGACCCGATGGTAACACCGCAGACGATGGTGCAGTTCGCTCCTAATGTCGCACCGCGTTTGACCAAGGTGTCACGATATTGGTCCTTGCGCTCAATCAGGCCGCGAGGATTGTAGACGTTGGTGAACACCATAGAAGGGCCGCAGAATACGCCCTCTTCCAAAGTCACGTTGTCATAAACCGAAACGTTGTTCTGTACCTTGCATCGGTCGCCGATGATGACCTTGTTACCGACAAACACGTTCTGGCCCAAGGACACGCCCGCGCCGATGCGGGCGCCGCCGCAGATGTGGACGAAGTGCCAGACCCGGCTGCCTTCGCCGATCTGGGCACCGTCGTCGACGATGGCGCTGGGGTGCGTGTAATAGCTCATTATGCGGATTTCACAAAGGGGTGGGTCAGATCCCCTACCGGCGCAATCGGCGCGTTGCGGATGGTCGAAACGGTTTCGATTGCCGCGCGGTTGTCCTCGACTCCGAAGCCGCCACCTGAAAGGATATTGTCGTAGATTTTCGAGTGCAGGTCGGTGAAACCGTCCGAGAACTCGAGGTTTTCACCGCCGGCCACGACCGCGCGGAAGGTGCGTTTGCCCTTGGAGCGTTCGTGCTCCGGGACATCGTTGACATCTAGTGACAGGAACCAGCGGACGCGGGCGCGTTCATATTCCAGGTAGCCCGCCGCCTTGTTGGGCGTGTTTAGGTGCACGATGTTTTCCTGCACCGCGCCGTAGACAAAATGCAGCATATCGTAGAAATGCACACCAATGTTGGTGGCGATGCCGCCTGATTTCTCGGTCAGGCCCTTCCAGCTTTTCAGATACCAGTTCCCGCGCGAGGTGATGTAGGTCAGGTCGACGTCGACTTTCTCATCCGCCGGCATCTTGGCGACGCGTTCGCGCAGCGCCAAGATCGCCGGATGCAGGCGCAGTTGCAGGATGGTGTGGATCTTGCGGCCGGTGTCTGCCTCGATCGCCTTCAAATCGTCGATCTGTTCGGGGTGCAGCACCAGCGGCTTTTCGCAGATCGCGTCCGAGCCTGCCCGCAGCGCCCATTGCATATGGGCCGAATGCAGGAAGTTTGGCGAGGCGATCGACACGTAGTCCAGTCCGCGCCCGGCACGGCGTTCGGCGTTCACATGGGCGTCGAACAGTTCAAAATCGGTGAAGAACTGTGCGTCGGGGAAGTGGCTGTCGATGATCCCGACGGAGTCGTTCACATCCATTGCTGCCACCAGTTCGTTGCCGGTGTCGCGGATCGCTTTCATGTGCCGGGGTGCAATATAGCCAGCGGCACCGATGAGGGAAAAGTTCTTCATGGTTTCAAGCCTTTACAATGTTATCGGCCGGCGCGCGATAGACTCCTCGGCTGTCAATGATGACCTGCGCGTTGTCGCGGATCATGTCGTAGTCGAATTTCGCGTGGTCGGTGGTCAGGATCACCGCGTCAAAGCTGGCGAGGGACTTGGGAGTCAGCTCGACTGACGCCAGGTCGAAGGTGTGTTCACGCATCTTCGGAAAGACCGGTACATGTGGGTCGGAATAGGAAACTTCGGCCCCAGAATCTCGCAGCAGTTCCATAACTTCGACCGAGGGGCTTTCGCGCATGTCATCGACGTTCTTTTTGTAAGCGATGCCCAGAACCAAAACCTTGCATCCCATCAGTGACTTGCGGCGTTCGTTCAGTGCTTTGACCACTTTGCCGATGACATATTCCGGCATGGCTCGGTTGATCTCACCGGACAGCTCGATGAAACGGGTGTGAAGTCCGTACTCACGCGCCTTCCATGTCAGATAAAACGGATCGATCGGAATACAGTGGCCGCCCAGACCCGGACCTGGGTAATATGCCGTGAAGCCAAAGGGCTTGGTCGCGGCCGCGTCTATCACTTCAAAAATGTCGATACCCATTCGGTCGGCAACGATCTTCATCTCATTGACCAGTCCGATGTTCACGGCGCGGTGGATGTTTTCCAGAAGTTTGGTCATCTCGGCGGACTTGGTTGAGGCCACCGGTACGATGCGGTCGATCGCCTGGCCGTAGAGTGCTTTGCCGATTTCAAGGCAAGCTGGCGTATGGCCGCCAACGACCTTGGGGATGGTGTTCGTGGTGAAATTGGCATTGCCGGGGTCTTCGCGCTCGGGCGAATAGACCAGGAAGATATCCTCGCCCACGGTCAGCCCGCCCGAGGTCACCCGCGGCAGCAGCTCTTCCTCGGTGGTACCAGGGTAGGTGGTGCTTTCCAGCGAAACGACTTGACCGGCGCGCAGATAAGGCACGACTGAGTCGGTTGTGTTCAGCACATAGCTAAGGTCCGGTTCGCGGTACTTGTTCAGTGGGGTTGGAACGCAGAGGATCAGCGCGTCGGTTTCCGAGGTGCGGCTGAAATCGGTGGTGCATTCCATCCCGGCAGCATTGGCGGCGGCGATATCGGCGTCGTTAATATGCTCGATTTGCGAATGACCTGCGTTCAGTTGATCGACCTTTTCGACGTCAATGTCGAACCCGAGGACCTTGTAGCCAAGCTGGGCATATCGCAGAGCCAATGGCTGGCCGACATAGCCCAAGCCAAGAATGCCGATGATTGCCTTTTGAGTTTCCAGTTTTTTGAGTAACTGCTCGGTGGTCTGATTGTGAGACATAGTGGTCATTCAAATCTTTCGTTTAGATCTGCTTCTCGACCAGCCCTAAGGACCATGAAGCGTCCAGGTTGCTTTAAGCCGAATATTTTTGATTTGAACAGTCGATTCCAACTCTGTTGGGCGAGACCATTAAAACAGATCTAGGCTACCCTCCCAGTTCAAAGAAATGCCAAACTGGGCGTCATCATTACTCAGCAGAGAACCAAGCCCGTATTGGCCAGATGCATTCGTAGAGTAAATGTCGATTGAGACGGGGGACTTGCGTGGAGAATGACGCAAACCAACAGACCAGACCGGGTCATCATCCCGTGTGAAAGTATACTCGCCAATTGCAGTTGTCTTATCGCTGAAGTCATAACTGTACATGACACCCGCTCCTACAAGCGTTTCATTGCCGTAGATCGCACTGCGGGCGTTTAGTGTTAGCGAGCTGTTTGCGTAGGTTTTTGAAGCGCTTGCTTGGACAATGAGGGATCCGACTGAGGGATTTTTGATGTCACGGCTTGCAGCAAGGCCGAATGAAAGATTGAAGGGTTGCCCGTACGCCTCATCCATAGCCTGCCACCGCCCTCCGATCATAAAGCGAGGATCCTCTAAGTCTTCGGAACGGAAGTTTGATCCATCTTCGAGCGCATAGTTCTCAAGTGAGACTTCAAGTTGGATGTCAGGATCTGGAGCGTAGTAGAAGGCAAGCGCTGTTTGTCCGGCAGACCCATAAGACAGGCGGGTGTGAAAGCGATCAGCAGCGAGGGTGTTTGGTGCAGTGATCGTATGCCCATCCGAGAAACGTGAAAGGCCGTCGCCAACGCGGTTGGCTGTTCTAAAAGTCTCGGCGCTGTCCCGTGTCCCACGCCCGCTGGGCCTGTAACTGAGTAGCAGGCCAATGACCGGATCTTTCTTGGCAGGAAAGAACAGTAGGTCATCCCCGGTGGCCGAAGCGCTGAATGCATTGGTGACATAGAAATTTGCAGCTGCTTGTGGCGTGAGAGCAAACTTTGCGCCAAGGGTATAAATATAATCCGCTCCACCCTGATCCTGTGCGTCGATCCCATCATTAATGTCGCGCGCGAGTAGCTTCAGAGCACCGTAATAGGAAATCCGCGGGCTGGCTTGGTAAGTTAGGCCGCCTGAGACAAAGGCACGCCCCCCAAACCCACGCCGTCCCACCACCGTGGACGCAGCATGTGTGTAGCCGATTTCGCCTGTGATCGAGAGGGGCCAACTGATCTGATAGGTGACGGGAACACTGATCGTGGCAGAAACTACGGTATCCTTTTCCGAGTCTGGCAGTTCTGACTGCGTCGCCAATCCCTCTCCGCGGCTGTAATAAATCGCCTCGACGCCTGCCACAACTGCAGCGGAAAGCCGATCCCGTTTGTAAAATTGGTACTTGAGGTCAGCCCCAGCACCAACATACGTCAGTGTGTCTAGGCTACCGTTGATGTTGTTCTCGGGTGGATCGTCGAAAACAGTGAGATTGGCCCCAAACTCCAAAAGACCGGATCCGCGATAGCGAAACCCACCATAGTAAACTTGAAGCCCGGTTGACCCAAAGGATGGTCTTTCTGGAGGTTGATGAGATCCCACAAAAGCTTCGAAGGTATTCTGTGGCATAAGTGTGCCGTAGGTGAGCCCAAACACGCTGCTGGGTTGGGCGCTCAATACTGCGCTGTCTTGTGCTGCGGCAAAGCTTGACTGGGTCACAGTTATTGCTGCCAGAAGCGGACCAATCGTAATGTGCCGAAAGCGGCTGCAAAATCTCAAAGTTTCTCTACCTAGTCTTAGAACAATCGATGTGGGAAGGCTGCCTTCCAAATCCAGGCTTAGAAATAATTGGGAAACCGGAAGTTGTCGAGTAGTCGTGGGCCGCGCCTTTGACTCGGACCGCGCTCCGATCATACCGTCACGCCTGAGTGTCCTCACTTTCTCAGCCCGCTTCCATCGAGACGCAATAAACTGAAGTTTGCGGGTTTCTCAGTGACACGGATGGAAATGGTTTCAGGTGCCACTGCAGATGGGCGGGACACGAAATCGTTGGCTAACGTGTCTGCTCGTACCAAGTGTCATGTGAACTCGATCTGGAAACGATTGGCGGTGTAACTCGCGATCCAGATAGGTTTTGTCACCAGACATCATGAGAAGCACTGCTGCTCAGGCCGTGACCGGCGCACGGGATACTTGCACATTGCCGTCCATCCAGCCACCAATGGCCAAAGCGGAGGGAAAACATGGCTTGGATGGAACTGACACGCGGGGTGGTTCACCCTTGGCACCACGATCACTTTGGGCACATGAATGTGCGCCACTACGCGCCCTTCTTTGATGATGCGTCCTATCACCTCTGGACGATGCTGGGCCTGCCCTATTCCGTGATGATTGAGAAGTATGGCGTGCATTGCGTCACCGCTTCGGCCACCACGAATTTCATCCAAGAACTGGTGGGCGGTGATCTGATCCGGATTGATGGCGCGTTGACCCGGCTTGGCGGGAAATCTGTCGGATTCCAGCTGCGGATGTTTCACGCGGATACCGGCGTGCTTCATGCCACCTACGATATGGTCGAGGTGATCTTTGATCCCAAGACGCGCCGCTCGGCACCGATGCCTGATACCTTGCGCGCGGCGCTTTCGCCGAAAGTCGTGTCGCTCGACTGACCGTTGAACACTGACGCATGGACTCGGGGGGGCGTTTCAGGCCACACCTGCACCCATGACACGATTTAGCGATACGGCCCATGCCGCTGAGGCAAACCTGCGGGCGCTGTTTCCAGCGACGCCCTGCCAGGCCAATGACCACTTGTCGGCGCGACATGAGGCCGAGATTTGGCTGAAGCGGGAGGATCTAAGCCCTGTGCGCTCCTATAAGCTGCGTGGGGCGTTCAATGCGGTCAGCAAGCATCGCGCCAGCCACCCGGAAGCGGATCTGTTCGTCTGTGCTTCTGCGGGCAACCATGCCCAGGGGATGGCCTTTGTATGCCGCCATTTTGGAGTGAAGGGTGTGATCTTCATGCCCGTCACCACGCCCCAACAGAAAATTCTGAAAACCCGGACATTTGGGGGGGATTGCGTCGAAATTCGCCTCACGGGCGACTATTTCGACGATACGCTTGCAGCCGCCCAAGCATATTGTGCCGAGGCCGGTGGACATTTCCTGTCGCCCTTTGACGACAAGGACGTGATCGAGGGGCAAGCCTCTGTCGCTGTCGAGATGTTGCAACAGATGCCCGAGGCCCCGGATATCGTCGTGGTTCCTGTTGGCGGTGGTGGCCTGTCAGCGGGCATGACGCGCTACCTGTCCGAGATCGCCCCGCAGGTGGAGATCATCTACGTAGAGCCCTCGGGCGGCGCGTCCCTGACGGCCGCGCTGGTGCGGGGCGAAACCGTTGCCTTGCCCAAGGTCGACAGTTTCGTGGATGGGGCCGCTGTGGCCCGCATCGGTGAGCATACCTTTGATGTGCTCAAACATGTCAGCCCTTCACAAGTGCTTCTGGCCCCCGAAGACAGGATCTGCACGACAATCGTCGAGATGCTGAACATCGAGGGCATTGTGCTCGAGCCCGCTGGCGCGCTGTCACTGGATGTGCTGCCGCAACTTGCGGATCGAATCCGGGGCAAACGCGTGCTCTGCGTGACCACCGGTGGCAATTTTGATTTCGAGCGTCTGCCAGAGGTTAAGGAGCGGGCACAGCGCTATATCGGGGTCAAGAAATACATGATCTTGCGCCTGCCCCAACGCCCCGGTGCTTTGCGCGATTTTTTGGGGCTTCTGGGCCCGGATGACGATATCTCCCGGTTCGAATACCTGAAGAAATCCGCGCGCAATTTTGGCTCAGTGCTGATTGGGATCGAGACATCTAAGCCAGAAAATTTCGCGGCGCTCTATGAGCGGCTTGAAGCAGGTGGGTTCATCTTCACCGACATTACGGGTGACGACACAGTTGCAGAGTTTGTGATCTAAGGGGCTGCGCGGGCCTTAGGGCGGTGTGGTGCCAGATTGCGCGAGGAAATCCGCGCGCGAGGCGGCATAGATCCGTTTCACTTCAGCGATATCCACATCCTGCAGACGCCCTTCAAGAGCGGCGCGTTCGCCAGCTTGGCACAGGTCGCTGAGCGCCTCAAACCCGAGGTTGAGCGCGCCTCCCTTCAGAAAATGCAAATCTTCGGCCATCTTTTGAGCGTTGGCGTCAGGGTCTAGCTGGGTCATTGCGCCATCGACCTCTTGCAGGAAGAGCGTGGCGATTTCCTCGAAATCTTCCGCGCCGACTTCTTCTTTGAGTTCGCGAATGCGCTGCCAGTCAATCATCGACCACTCCATCGCAGGTTCAACCACACCTTAGACCATACAACTTGATAGATGTTTCATACAGGTCAGAAAAAAGCCTTGGATTTTAGGTGAAAGGCAGGGGGCGCTGTTCACAACCCTTTAACAGGCTGGGCGCCAAATTGGCGCTATCCCTTAGGCGGGCAAGGCGCTGTTGGCCATGCCCGCCTAATGGTGCCGCGGGCGCAAGGGAAACTGCTTTGCGCAATAGGCGATTTCGGCTGGCGCTTTGTCAGCCAGGTCCAAGAACAAACGCCTTTCGAAAGGCTGCATCGGGCGGAAGTGGACGACTGAGACTATGACGAAGAACCTGACCGTGGAAACCTTTACCCACAGCAGCACCGAAGCCAAAGCCGCGCCCGCGCGCAAAGCTCTGGTCGTTGATGACAGCAAATTGCAGCGCCGCATTCTAAGCGCATTGCTGAAACGCTGGGGCTATGACGTCAGCGAGGCAGACTCGGGCCAGAGCGCCCTAGCACTCTGCATGGAAACAGAATTTGATTTCGTACTCAGTGACTGGACCATGCCCGGCATGTTGGGGCCAGACCTGTGCCGCCATCTGCGCAGGCTGGATCGAGAGGGGTATTGTTACTTCCTGCTGCTTACATCCAAATCTGATGCCGCTGAAATTGCAGAAGGTTTGGATGCGGGCGCGGATGAGTTTCTGACAAAACCCGTCAACCCAGAAGAGTTGCGCGCACGCCTTTCTGCGGGTCAGCGGATTATCGATATGCAACGGGAACTGGTGCAGAAGAACCGGCTGATCACTCGGACGCTGAACGAAATTTCGACGCTTTACGACTCGCTCGATCGCGACCTTCTGGAGGCGCGGGGCCTCCAGCAATCCCTCGTCTCAGAGCGTCATCGCAGTTTTGGGGCAAGCGACGTCTCCCTGCTGCTCCATCCTGCGGGTCATGTCGGCGGGGATCTTGTTGGATTTTTCCCGATCAATGAGGACCGGGTTGCCTGCTATGGGATCGACGTGTCCGGCCATGGTGTTGCCTCTGCCTTGATGACAGCGCGGATCGCGGGCTACCTGTCCCGTCCCAGCCCGGAAAACAACGTGGCCCTGTTCGAAAGCCCCGAATGTGCGGGCTACGATGCTTATCCGCCGGGTAAGGTCGCAGAAATCCTGAACAGTCTGGTCATTTCCGAGATTCAAACCGAAAATTATTTCACGATGGCATTTGCCGACATCAACCTGAAAACCGGGGATGTCTCCATGGTTCAGGCGGGCCATCCACACCCGATCATTCAGCGTGCTGATGGCACTGTGGAAGAGCTTGGCGATGGGGGGCCGCCGATCGGGTTGATCGAAGGCATGACCTACACCCAGTTCGAAACCCGCCTCGCGCCGGGAGACAGGCTGCTGATCGTCTCGGATGGGGTAACGGAATGCCCTGATCCCTCCGGCGAACTGCTGGATGAGGACGGGCTGGCCAGATTGGCCATGCATTCAAGCCACGTGAGGGGGCCAGCATTTCTGGAAACCATGCTGTGGGATCTGACGGCTTATGCCAAAGAAGCAGATTTCGCCGATGATATCTCTGCGGTTCTGTTCGAATATGGCGGTCCGGCAGCCAAAGCCACCTGAACCGCCTGCCCCCTACAGGCCAAGCCCCAGCGCCCGTGCGAGAAAGAGCCGGTCACCATCATTTGCAAGCAGGCGCACAGCGTCAGCAGCGGGCATCCAGATCGCGCTGTGTCCTGCCTCTGTCGGCGGGCCCCGGCGCAGGCCTGGGCGCGCGCCGTAGATGGTGCACAGCTTCTCGGCCCACAGATCATATTCGGGCATGTACGTGAACCGACGGAACGCTCCCAGCCGTCGGGGCCCGGTGATTGTCCAGCCGGTTTCCTCCAGCACCTCGCGGTGTAAGGCGGGCAGCACCTGCTCGCCGGGATCTATCCCGCCCCCTGGCAACTGGAACTCGGGCACCGGTTCCTGCTGGTGGGTCAGCAGCACTTGCCCCTCGGATACGATCGCCACATAGGCGCCGGGACGCAGGGTGTATTTCTGTCGTGAAAGGGGCGTTTCCCCTATCCTTTGGATCATCTCATGTGTCCTCTCGCCATGCGCCTGATGCATATCTGGTCACTTTTGGCCGCATTTGCCCTTTCCACAAGACATTGCCGCGACCATATGGCTGCGATATGCCAGTCCAGCCCTCGATAGGAAATTCGCATGACCCTTGGTTCGCAGATCGCATGGGACGACACCGTCCTGCCCTTCCAGCTCGACCACCCCGACATCCGGGGTCGCATCACGCGCCTTGATGGTGTGCTGGACACGATTCTGGGCCAGCATGACTATCCGCCCGCGATTGAAGCGCTTGTTGCCGAAGCCGCCGTTCTGACGGCGCTGATTGGGCAGGCGATCAAGCTGCGCTGGAAACTGTCCTTGCAGGTGCGCGGCGATGGCCCGGCCCGCATCATTGCAACGGATTACTACGCGCCGGAAACCGAAGGCGCCCCGGCCCGGATCCGGGCATATGCCAGCTTTGATGAGACAGCAGATTTGTCTGGGAAACCGTTTGATCTGATCGGCAAGGGCTATTTCGCGGTGCTGATCCATCAGGGGGACGACATGGCACCCTATCAGGGGATCACGCCGATTGCAGGGGGCTCGCTTTCGACCTGTGCGGAAACCTATTTCGCCCAGTCTGAGCAGCTGCCGACCCGGTTTGCGCTGTCGTTTGGCCGCTCCACCTTGCAGGGCAAGGATGAGTCCTGGCGTGCTGGAGGCATCATGCTGCAGCACATGCCAAAGGCGTCCCCGGCGGTCACCGGCGATACGGGCTCTGGCGAGGATGGGCTTCTGGCTGCCGCCGACGTCATTTCTGGCGAAGCGGCTGAAAACTGGAATCGCGCCAATATTCTGCTCGATACGGTCGAGGAGATGGAGCTTATCGGCCCCACGGTTCAGCCCACAGATCTGCTGGTCCGGCTCTTTCATGATGAGGCGCCCCGGGCATTCGATGCGCAGGCCGTTGCCTTTGGATGCACCTGCTCGGAGGAGCGCGTGCGCCAATCCCTGTCGATCTATTCGGCAAAGGACATCGCGCATATGACAACCGCCGAAGGCACCGTCACCGCGGATTGCCAGTTCTGCGGGGCCCATTACGTGTTTGCCCCGGAAACGCTGGGCTTCGAGGCGACCCAGCCGCCCGGTGACGCATCCGATGCCAGCTGAGAGCGCCTCCCGTCTGGCGTCTCTGGAAGCAGCCTTTCGACGGGCCCCGCAGACTGCGTTGGGCCCGTCCTCTGACTATGACCTGAATGCACCGGTTGCCTTGCCCGAGGACAGAGACTTGCGTGCGGCCGCTGTGTTGATCGCGTTGCAGCCTTGGGATGGGCAGATCGTGCTCACCAAGCGCTCTTCGAAGCTCAAGCACCATCCGGGCCAGATCGCGTTCCCCGGGGGCAAAGCCGATCCGGGCGATAGGGATCTGTCCGATACCGCTTTGCGCGAGGCGCGCGAGGAGATTGCGCTGCCCTCTGATACGGTGGAGGTGGTGGGCATGCTGCCGCCCCATGAAACCGTTACCGGGTTTTCCGTGACCCCGGTGCTCGGGGTGCTGACAGCGCCTTTCACCGCAGTGCCGGAAGCCGGTGAGGTGGCAGAGGCGTTTCGCGTGCCTTTGTCCCATGGGATCAACTCAGAGCGTTTCGTGATTGAAGGCAGGATCTGGCGCGGCCAACGGCGTCAGTATTACGCGGTGCCCTGGGGCCCCTATTACATCTGGGGGGCCACGGCACGGATGCTGATGCAGCTCTCAGATGCGATGGCCCAATGACGGCCAAGGCCACATGGCTGTCTCTGCCGGCAGCGCGCGCTGTAACCGGCATGCTGGAAAGCGCGGGCCATCAGGCGCTTTTCGTGGGCGGCTGCGTGCGCAACACCTTGCTGGGCGCCCCCGTCACAGACCTTGATCTGGCGACAGATGCGCGGCCTGAGGCGGTGCTGGCCCTTGCCGATGCGGCCGGGTTGAAGTCCGTGCCCACGGGGATCAGCCATGGAACGGTTACGATTGTGGTTGAGGGTGTCCCGGTGGAGGTGACCACGTTCCGGCGCGATGTTGAAACCGACGGGCGCCATGCGGTTGTAGCGTTTTCCGACAGCATGGAAGAGGATGCCGCACGCCGCGATTTCACGATGAATGCGCTCTATATGGATGGCCGCGGCACAGTGTTGGATCCGCTGGATGGCCTTGCGGATCTGGAGGCACGCCGCGTCCGCTTTGTGGGGGATGCAGAGGCCCGTGTGCGCGAAGACTACCTGCGCATCCTGCGCTTTTTCCGCTTCCATGCCTGGTACGGTGATCCCGATGCGGGGCTTGATGCTGCGGGGCTGGCGGCCTGTGCGGCGGGCCTTGAGGGGCTGGGCGCCGTGTCTGCCGAGCGGATCGGAGCGGAGATCGTCAAGCTGCTCGGGGCGCCTGACCCCGCCCCTTCCGTGGCGGCTATGGCGCAAGCGGGTGTTCTGGGCCAAACGCTTGCCGGTGCGGATGCAACAGCGCTGGCCCCGTTGGTGCATCTCGAAGAGGGGCTGGCCCCGGATCCCATGCGCCGCCTCGCCGCCCTGACCAGCGCTGACTGCCAAGATGCCCTGCGCCTGAGCAATGCCGATGCCCGTCACCACCAACAGATCGCCCGTCCCGCTCGCGGCTCAGATAGCCCGATCGCGCTGGGCCATCGCTTGGGTGCTGAGTTTGGGCTGGATGCGCTTTTGGTGCGCGCCGCCTTGCTTGGGCAGCCCTTGGCCGCCACGGACCGCGCCCAGCTGATGCATGGAGCAGAGGCCCAATTTCCGGTGCAGGCGGGTGATTTGATGCCGGCGCTTACGGGCCCGGAATTGGGGCGTGCCTTGGACCGCTTGCGCGGGCTTTGGCTGGCCTCTGCCTGCACTCTGGGGCGCGAAGCGCTTCTTTCACACTTGAACGACGATGCCGGCTGACACTTTCCTGACCCTGCTTCTGCTGGCCGGCTCTGCCGCCTTCACGCCCGGCCCTAACAATGCGCTTGTTGCGGCTTCGGGGGCCAATTTTGGCTATCGCCGGTCGCTTCCGCATATTCTGGGCATCAGCTTCGGCTTCCCGGTCATGATCTTTATCGTGGGGTTCTTCCTCGCGGAGATCTTTCGCCATTCCGACCTGTTGCGCGAAACGCTGCGCTGGGTCGGTGTGGTGATTTTGCTCTGGCTGGCGTGGAAGGTGGCCAATACCGGTGGTTTGGGGGGTGCTGAGGGCCGTCCGCGCCCGTTCAGCTTTGTCGAGGCGGCGGCGTTTCAGTGGATCAACCCAAAAGGCTGGGCCATGGCCATTGCCATCACATCGCAGTTCGTGAGCGTCGAGGCGCCTCTGGCAGGTGCGGCGATCGTAGCGGCAATCTTTATCGTGGCAGGGCTGGCTTCCGCATCGACATGGGCCTTGGCGGGAACGGCCATTCGCCGGGTGGCGAACACCCCCGCGCGCAAACGGGCCGTGAACATGGCCATGGGGGCTTTGATCGCAGGATGTGTTCTGCTGTTGTTGGCAACCTAGCCCATGTCTGTGCCTGCCCCCTCTTCTGCGTTGGACATATTGGGCGGTTTTGATCCGCTCTATGCCTTCGTTCTGGCGGGGCTGTTTTCGCCGGGCCCCAATGTCATCTTGTTAACGGCCAGTGGGGCGCGGTTTGGCGTGTGGCGCACCTTGCCCCACGTGCTGGGCGTGGCTGCGGGTGTTGGCGTGACCTCTGGTCTGACCGGGCTGGGGCTGGGCGCCCTTCTGCTGGCGCAACCGGCGTTGACGATGGCCCTCAAGATCATCTCTGCGAGCTGGATTCTGTGGATGGCCTATGGTTTGGCCACCCGCGCCATGGCCGATCACAATGCGGCGCCGGAACACCCCTGGAGCTTTGGCAAGGCGGTCCTGTTCCAATGGGTCAACCCGAAAGTCTGGGCGGTGGCTGTGGCGGCTGCAGCAGGGTTTCCCGGCGGTCTGTCGCCTGTGCAGGAAGGAATGCGCCTGGCGCAGGCCTTCTCGGGGATAAACCTGTTTGTCTGCCTATTCTGGACGGGCGCTGGGGCGCTGTTGGTCTTTTTGCTGCGCTCACCCCTGGCCTGGCGCATCTTCAATCTGGTGATGGCGGCCGCGCTCGCGGTGGCGGCGGGGATGGTTTTCCTTTAGGCACGAACCCCCTATATACCCCGGGGACGGCACCCCCCTCGTGAAAGTCCCCTCCCGTGTTCCGGTATTTTGAAAATCTGGTCGATCCTTATATCGCATATAAGGAAACCGATGCGCCTCCGCGGCGTTTGTTTGCATTCCTTTGGGATTACTCCCAGCCCTTCAAGAAACTCTTTGCCTTGGCCACTTTGCTGTCGATCGTGGTGGCGGCCATCGAAGTGGGTTTGATCTGGTACATGGGGCGGATGGTCGACATGCTGTCGGGCCCCGGCACAACCGCGGAGATCTGGGCGGCCCATGGCTGGGAACTGATTGCCATGGCGGTGTTTGTCCTGTTCCTGCGGCCGGTATTGCAGGGGCTGGATGTGCTCATCCTGAATAATGCGCTGTTGCCGAACTACGGCACCCTGTTTCGCTGGCGCTCTCATAGGCAGGTGCTGCGCCAGTCCGTTGGGTGGTTTGAAAATGATTTTGCAGGGCGCATCGCCAACCGCATCATGCAGACGCCGCCTGCCGCCGGCGAAGCGATGTTCCAGGTGTTTGACGCGGTCTCGTTCGCCTTGGCCTATCTGGTGGGCGCGGCGATCCTGCTGGCCGATGCCGATCCGCGCTTGGCCATCCCGCTGCTGATCTGGTTCGTGCTGTACGGGCTGCTGCTGCGCTGGACGATTACGCGGGTTGGGCCGGCCTCTCAGGAGGCGTCCGATGCGCGCTCGGCGGTGACCGGGCGGGTTGTGGACAGCTACACCAATATCCATTCGGTGAAGATGTTCGCCCATCACGACGCCGAGCTGGCCTATGCCAAGGAGGCAATCGATCGATCGCGCGATACCTTCCGGGCAGAGATGCGCATCTACACGATCATGGATGTGTCGCTGACCTTCCTGAACGGATTGCTGATCGTTGGTGTTGTGGGCTGGGCGATTGCCCTGTGGATGCAGGGCGCTGCTGGTGTCGGGATCGTGGCAGCGGCCACCGCATTGACCTTGCGTCTCAACGGGATGACGGGATGGATCATGTGGGCGGTGTCCACCCTGTTCCGCCAGCTTGGGGTCGTGGCTGAAGGCATGGAAACCATTGCTGACCCGATCAAGCTGGTCGATGCCGCAGATGCCCCCCCCTTGCGCCTGACCGAAGGCGCCATCGAGATCAAGGATCTGAGCCATCACTATGGGCGCAGCTCTGGTGGCCTCGACGGGCTCAGCCTGTCGATCCGGCCCGGCGAAAAGGTGGGCGTTGTCGGCCGGTCCGGCGCGGGTAAATCGACATTCGTGAAATTGCTTTTGCGGTTCTATGATGCCGAGCGCGGCGCCATCGAGATCGATGGACAGGACATTTCCAACGTGACGCAGGACAGCCTCCGCCATCAGATTGGCATGGTGCAACAAGACAGCGCGCTGCTGCATCGTTCGATCGCTGAGAACATCCTCTATGGTCGGCCTGATGCCAGCGAGGCGGATATGATCGCGGCGGCGGAACGGGCACATGCCCACGCATTCATACAAGAGCTGACCGATGTGGAAGGCGGTTCGGGCTACGCGGCCAAGGTCGGTGAGCGGGGGGTGAAACTGTCCGGGGGACAGCGCCAACGCATTACCCTGGCTCGGGTGATCTTGAAGGATGCGCCGATCCTCGTGCTGGACGAGGCCACCTCGGCGCTTGATTCCGAGGTTGAGGCGGCCATTCAAGACACGCTTTACGGGGTGATGGAGGGCAAAACGGTGATCGCGATCGCACACCGTCTTTCCACGATTGCCCAGATGGACAGGATCGTGGTGATGGATGAGGGCCGCGTCGCTGAAGAGGGCACTCATGCGGAGCTTTTGGCACGCGGTGGGCTTTATGCTGGCTTCTGGGCGCGGCAGTCGGGCGGCTTTATCGGGATTGATCCCAGCGAGGCAGCAGAATGAAGATACTGACCTGGGTAGACCCGTTTCAGCCGGCGGAAGGCGCGCCACCGCGCACCCTTCTGGCCTTTCTCAAATGGTGCCTCAAAGGGGCAGAGCGCGTGCTGTTTGGGGCCGCGCTGCTGTCGATCATTGCTGGCGTGACCGAAGTGATTGCCGCGATCCTTTTGGGCGCGGTGATCGACCGGGCGCTGGACGCGGGCCCGGATGCGATTTTCTCTGGGAATACCGTGTTCCTGCTGGGCTGCGTGGCGTTTTTTCTGGTGATCCGGCCGATTTTGCTGGGGCTAAACACCTACATGCAAACGATCATGATGCAGCCCAATGTGATGAACCTTGTGTTATCGCGGCTGCATCGGTTCACTTTGGGTCAGTCTGTCACCTTCTTCGACGATGATTTCGCCGGGCGCATTGCCCAGAAAGAGATGCAGACAGGCCGGGCCGTGAATGATGCGGTCACAGAGATCGTGAACACGGTGCTGTTTGCGCTGTCGTCGGTGGTGGGGGCAATCTTCCTGCTGGGCACTGTAGATTGGCGGATTGCGGCCGGTCTGCTGGGCTGGATGGTGGGTTATGGCTTCCTGATCCGGTACTACATGCCGCGCATTCGCGTGCGGTCTAAGGCGCGGGCGGGCGCGCGCGCCACCCTGACCGGCCAGATCGTCGACACCGTGACGAATATCAAGACGGTCAAGCTGTTTGCCACATCCGCCCATGAAGATCAGGCCGCCCTGCGCGCCATGGGAACGTATCGCGAGCGCTTTCTTGAATTCGGCGCCGTCTCGGTGGCGTTCCGGTTCTGGCTGATGGCGGTTGCTGGCCTGCTGCCTGTGCTGCTGATTGGGGGCGCTTTGTGGTACTGGTCGCGCGGGTTGATCTCTGCGGGGGATATCGCGGCCACGGGGGCTGTCTCCCTGCGTCTGGCGCAGATGACGGGCTGGGTCAGTTTCACGCTGATGTCGCTCTATGCCAATATCGGCGAGATCGAGGACGGGATGCGCACCCTCACCCCGCCACACCGCCTGACTGACCGCCCCGATGCGGGGCCGCTACAGATCAGCGACGCCACTGTCACCCTTGAGGACGTGGATTTCGCCTATGGGCGCGACAGCGGCGGCGTGCGCGATGTTACGCTGACCCTTGCCCCCGGCGAGAAGGTTGGGATGGTGGGGGCCTCAGGCGCGGGCAAATCCACGCTGGTGGCACTTCTGCTGCGTCTTTACGATCCGGAAAAGGGGCGCGTTTTGATCGATGGGCAGGATGTGGCTGGCGTCACGCAGGAAAGCCTGCGCGGGCAGATCGGTATGGTCACGCAAGAGACCGCCATGTTCAACAGATCAGCTCTCGACAATATCCGCTATGGCCGGCCCAACGCGACGCTGCCGGAGGTGATGGCCGCTGCCCGTGCCGCTGAGGCCCATGATTTTATCGAAGGTTTGCAGGATCACGCGGGGCGCACCGGCTATGAGGCCCATCTGGGTGAGCGGGGCGTAAAGCTGTCGGGCGGGCAGAGGCAGCGGATTGCCCTGGCGCGTGCCATTCTGAAAGACGCCCCGATCCTCGTGCTGGATGAGGCCACTTCGGCCCTTGATTCCGAGGTCGAAGCCAGCATTCAGGCCGCGTTGGAGCGGGTCATGGATGGCAAGACCGTGCTTGCCATTGCCCATCGACTCTCGACCATCGCGCGGATGGACCGGATCATTGTGATGGACGATGGCCGCATCGTCGAGCAGGGCACCCATGCAGAACTGCTGGCTGCCGGTGGCCTGTATGCCCGCTACTGGTCGCGTCAATCAGGGGGCTTTCTGCAGCTTGAAGCGGCGGAATGAGCGCTGTGATATCCGTGGCATGCGTGCATGTCACTGGGCAAGAGGGGCGCTGCGGCAGACCGTTTGCCCTGTCACACAGCGTTGCGCGGAAAGCTGGCTTGCACGCAGGCCGTCTTTTCGCGAAACAGCCCGCGCGCGGATTTGGCGGAGCATGGCATGACTGAAGTGACAATCAAGCGGCTGGGGCACCGGGGCGATGGGATCGCCGATGGCCCCGACGGCACGCCGATTTTTGTGCCACGCACACTGCCCGGCGAAGTTCTGTCTGGCACGGTATCCGGCGCGCGGCTGGAGAACCCTCGGATCGTCACCCCGTCTGACCGGCGCGTGGCAGCGTCTTGCCAGCACTATAAATCTTGCGGCGGGTGTTCCCTGCAGCATGCCGATGACGCGTTTGTGGCGGATTGGAAGGTTGATGTCGTGCGCGCCGCGTTGTCAGCGCAGGGCCTTGATGCCCCTTTCCGCCCGATCCGGACATCGCCAGCACATAGCCGCAGGCGGGCCGCCTTTTCCGGAAGGCGCACGAAAAAGGGCGCTTTGGTTGGGTTTCACGCTCCGGCTTCTGATGTGATCACACCCGTCTCCGCGTGCCAGCTTGTGACGCCCGCGTTGCAGGCGGCGTTGCCCCTCTGCGAGGCGATTGTGATGTTGGGCGGTTCGCGCAAGGCAGAGATGTCGTTGGTGGTGACAGATACGCCCGCAGGGCTTGATATTCTCGTCACCGGGGGCAAGCCGCTCGATATGGGCCTGCGGCAGGCCCTATCAGAGGCGGTCATGGGCCACCGGCTGGCGCGGCTGACCTGGGACGAAGAGCCCGTCTTGCAGGAAACGCCACCGGTGGTGCGCTTTGATGGCATTGACGTCGCGCTGCCGCCCGGCGCGTTCCTGCAGGCCACTTGCGACGGAGAAGAGGCGCTGCGCGCCGCCGTGACAGAGGCCGTCAGCCCAGCAGGGCGCGTGCTTGATCTTTTTGCCGGCTGCGGCACCTTCGCGCTGCCCCTTGCGCGCGCGGCCGATGTCTGTGCGTTCGAGGGGGCGCAGCCTTTGACAGACGCCCTGTCGGGGGGCTGGCGCGGTGCGGCAGGGGCGCTGAGGCCTGTCGAGACGCAAACCCGGGATCTCTTCCGCAACCCTGTCATCGCCGAAGACCTCAACGGATATGATGCGGTTGTCATCGATCCGCCCCGGGCTGGGGCAGAGGCGCAGTTCGCCGAACTGGCCAAATCCCAGGTGCCGGTCATCGCGGCGGTCTCCTGCAATCCGGTGAGCTTTGCCCGGGATGCGGCGCTGCTGACGGCGGCGGGCTATCGCCTGGAATGGGTGCAGGTCGTGGATCAATTCCGCTGGTCTGCCCATGTTGAGCTTGTCGCGCGGCTCTCGACGGCCCATATGGCGCAGCATCAAGCCCTTTAGGGAGCAGAAAAGCACATGCGCAAGGCCCTCGCGACGTGGTTGGACAGTGATCCGATCCAAAATCTCATTCTGGCTGTGATCGTGTTCAACGCGATTATTCTTGGGCTTGAGACCGTCCCATCAGCGATGGAGACTCACGGCAGCCTGTTGCGCTGGCTCGATATCGGCTGCCTTGCCATTTTCGTGGTGGAACTGCTGGCAAAGCTGTTTGCACAGGGCCGGGGTTTCTTCCGTCGCGGGTGGAATATCTTTGACGCGGTGATCATAACCGCCTCGCTGGTGCCCGGTGCGCAAACCCTCTCGGTCTTGCGCGCGCTGCGGATCCTGCGGGTGCTTCGGGTGATCTCGGTGATGCCGCGCCTGCGCCGCGTGGTGGAGGGATTTGTTACCGCACTTCCCGGCATGGGATCCGTGTTTTTACTGATGGGGCTGATTTTCTACATCGGCGCCGTGATGGCCACCAAACTGTTCGCCTCGGCGTTCCCGCAGTGGTTTGGCGATCTTGGAAGCTCGGCCTACAGCCTGTTCCAGATCATGACACTGGAAAGCTGGTCGATGGGGATCGTGCGGCCTGTCATGGAGGTTTACCCCTATGCATGGCTGTTCTTCGTGCCCTTCATTTTGCTGACAACCTTCGCGGTGGTGAACCTTTTGGTTGGTTTGATCGTGAATTCGATGCAGGAAGCCCACAGTGCAGAAGAGGTTGCCGCCACGGATGCCTATCGCGATGAAGTGATGATGCGTTTGAAGGCAATTGAGGCCAAACTGGCCGCAGATCATGAGGGCAAACCCTGAACGAGGCCACCAATGGCCCAAAATGTCGGGGATAAGAGGGGCAGAGCATGACCAAGAAACCCGTGCTGACGCGCAGGCACGCGATTGGCCTTGGGGTCGGGGCCGCCGCCGCAGCCCTGTCTGGCTGCAATCCTCGTGGCGCGCGCTTCAAGCGCTACTCCGGGCCTGAGGTGACACGGATCCTTGTCTTCAAGGAATCGCGCAAGATGTACCTGATGAGCGCGCGCACCCCGATGCGCATGTTTGATATTGATCTGGGCTTTGCCCCTGTCGGGGACAAGAAGGTTGAAGGGGACGGCAAAACGCCGGAAGGCGACTACGTTATCGATCGCAAAAACCCGAATTCGCTGTTCCACCTGTCCTTGGGCATCTCTTATCCAAATGCGGCTGACCGGGCAGAGGCTGCAGCGCTTGGGAAGGCCCCCGGTGGCGACATCTTTATCCATGGGGGGCCGCGCCGAAAGGACAAAGCCGGACCTGATTGGACATGGGGCTGCATCGCTGTGACCAATGGGGAAATCGAGGATATCTACGCCATGGTTCAGGTGGGCACACCGATCTCGATCCGGGCCTGAGACCGGGCGGTCGGTTTAGTGGGATGCTGGGCGGATGTGTGCTGTGGCCAGAAGGCTAGAAGCCGAGCTTGCCAGCCTCGCGGTAAATGGCCCGGGTTATGCGGACGAGTTCAGCGGTGATTCCGGGCTCAGACAGGGCATGGCCCGCCTGAGGCACCATCCGCAACTCACCCCGAGACCAGCTTTCTGTCAGCTTCCAGGCGGAAACGGGCGGGCAGATCATGTCATAGCGCCCTTGCACCACGGTGCCGGGAATGTGGCTGATCAACGAGATGTCCCGCAGGATCTGGCCGTCTTCCGCCAGAAAGCCCTGATTGCGGAAATAATGATTCTCGAGACGCGCGAAGGCACGGGCATAATCGGCAGGGCTTTCTCCCGTGGGCCCGTCATTGTCGATCGAGGCCAGTGCGTTTTCCCAATTTGCCCAGGCGCGGGCATAGCGGGTTTCCATCATGACATCCCCGGAGAACAGGCGCCGGTGATAGGCGGCGATCATATCGTCGCGCTCGTCCATCGGGATCAGGTTTTCAAAGCGCTGCCACAGATCGGGGAAGAACTGCCCTGCGCCGCCGCCGTAAAACCAATCCAGTTCGGCCTGCGTCATCAAGAAGACGCCGCGCAGCACCAGATAGGCCGCCCGGTCGGGATGGGTTTCGGCATAGACCAGCGACAGGGTTGCCCCCCAGCTGCCGCCGAACACAACCCAGCGGTCGATATCGAGCATCTCGCGGATCTGCTCAATATCGCGGACCAGATCCCACGTGGTGTTGTTGGTCACAGATGCATGGGGCCGCGACCGGCCGCATCCGCGCTGATCAAACAAAATGATTCGATATTCCGCCGGATCAAAGTAACGGCGCATGGCCGGGCTACAGCCGCCGCCCGGGCCGCCATGCAGCACGACAACCGGAATGCCATCGGGGTTTCCGCATTGCTCTACGTATATGCGATGGCCATCACCCGTATCCATCATCCGCTGATCAAAGGGATCGAGCGGGGGATACAGGTGCTGACTTGCGCTTTTTTGACCCGCACGTCTGTCCATACTCGTCCTATATAGCCACAAGTGGCATTGCGCCACGCCAAACCCACCACGAGGAGCCGTCATGTCCGAAACCGTGAACACCGTTGATCCCGCAGAGGTCGCCAAGTTCGAAGCGATGGCTGCAGAATGGTGGGATCCGACCGGGAAGTTCAAGCCGTTGCACATGCTCAATCCAACCCGGCTCGATTATATCCGTGACCAGATCGCCGCTGAGTTTGATCGGGACATGAGCGCGCCAGCGCCCTTCGCGGGCCTGCGGCTGCTTGATATCGGCTGCGGGGGCGGGCTTTTGTCAGAGCCGATGACGCGCTTGGGGGCGACCGTGGTGGGCGTAGATGCGGCCGCACGCAACATCCCCGTGGCCCAGGCCCATGCACGCCAATCGGGGCTGGAGATCGATTATCGTCACACCACGGCAGAGGCGATGGCGGCCGATGGCGAACAGTTCGATGTGGTGCTGAACATGGAGGTGGTGGAACATGTGGCGGATCCGGCCGCCTATCTGCGGGCCTGCCATGATTTGCTGCGCCCGGGCGGGCTGATGGTTTGTTCGACCCTGAACCGAAACCCCAAAAGCTATGCGGTTGCGATCATCGGGGCAGAGCATGTCATGCGCTGGCTGCCAAAGGGCACCCATGAATGGAGCAAATTCATCACGCCGGATGAGCTCTATGCGCTTTTGGAAGGGGCTGGTTTGGATCCGGTTGACCGAAAAGGCATGGTGTTCAATCCCTTGCTTTGGTCATGGCGGCTGTCTGATCGGGATCTGAGCGTGAACTACGTGACCACCAGCCTGAAGCCCGAGGGCTAGGGCAGGCAGCTAAGCCCACCGCTGGGACGCGCATCACAGATTCGGCTGATCCAGCGTTGGGCCGGGCGCAGCGCGCCGGGGCGCGCGCTGCGATTTGGGGCTCTGCCCCGGCCGTGCCGGCCTCCCCGGAGTGTATCCAAGACAAAGATTGGGCTTGGTTTTCAGCCCTTGGAGCCCAGCTTTTCGCGCAGTTCCCGCAGAACTGGCAGGGCTTGGCGGACCCGGTCTGGGCCGATCTCTTCTACAATTTCGGTGATGATTGGGGACACGGCGGATATGGCGCTGTCCACCGCTTTTCTGCCTGCGGGGCTGATGGAGACACGCTTCTTGCGGGCATCGTCCCAGTCGGGGCGGATATGGATATGGCCGGCCCATTCCAGCTTTGTCAGCGTGTTGGTGATGGCGCCGCGCGTCAGGTGAAAGGCCTGGGCTAGCTGGGCAGGGCTGCGCTCGTCATTTACGTGGGCGAGGTGGTTGAGGACTGAGAAATGGCTCAACTCCATTCCTTTTGGCAGGGCGCGTGTCAGCCGATTGCGGGCCAGTTGATCTGCCGCGAAGACTTCGCTGAATAGGGAGACGGCAAGGGCATCGGTGCTGTTGGCGCGGTTTGACACGGGGCGGCTAGCCTTGGTTGAAGGGGCGATCATGGGTTAGGGATGGCACTTTTTGCCGGGCCGTGTCCACAAGAGCCATGTCCAGATCAAAGAAAGTGACGCCGGGCTGGGTGCCACAATCGGCGATGACGTCGCCCCAGGGGGCAACCGCGTAGCCATGGCCGAAAGTTTGGCGAGCCTTGCCCTGTGTGGCTTTGTGCAGGCCGGTTTGGGCCGGGGCCAGGATCCACGCGCCGTTTTCAATCGCGCGGGCACGCAGCAGGCTGTCCCAATGGGCAGCCCCTGTGACCGGGGAAAACGCCGAAGGCACTGTCAGCACAGACGCGCCCTGCTGCGCAAGGTGTCGGTAGAGCTGTGGAAACCGCAGATCGTAGCAGATTGTCAGCCCAATTCTGGCGAAAGGCGTGTCGGCCCAGATGGGTGTGTTCCCCGGACGATACCCCGCGCTCTCGCGGTAGGTTTCTGTCTCAGACACGCTGACATCGAACATATGCATCTTGTCATAGCGCGCGACGATCTCCCCGCTTGGTGAGATCAGAAAGGAGCGGTTTGCGAATCGCCCATCCGGATCAGCCGTTTTTAGGGCGAGTGAGCCGATCAGAAGCCATATTCCGGTTTTGGCGGCGGCATCGCGCAGGCCGGCAAGGGTGATGTCCTCCGCTTCGGTTTGCAAAACGTCGTGTTGCCAAGCGCGGCTGGTGGAGACGCAATTGGTGACTTCTGGCGTGAGCACGAAGCCTGCGCCCCCGTCTGCGGCGTCTTGTAGGTGGCGCAGGGTGACCGGCAGGTTGTCTGCCGGGGTGTCGCTCGACGTGAGTTGCACCAGTGCAGTCCGCATGCGGTGAGCCTACCCGGCCTGCAAAAGCGAATCGAGTTTGCCCGCACGCTCCAACGCATAGAGATCATCGCAGCCGCCAACATGGGTTGTGCCGATGAAAATCTGTGGAACCGTGTGGCTGCCGTGGGCCCTTTGGAGCATCTCGGCGCGGCGGTTGGGCTCACGCGAAATGTCAATTTCTGAAAATGGTACGTCTTTTGATGTCAGAAGGCGTTTGGCGGCGTGGCAGAAACCGCATAGGGGCGAGGTGTAGATCTCAACAGGTTGCATTCTGTGCTCCGGGTCAAAAACGGTGTTACCGTTCACTTAAGTGTCCCGCGCAACCCGCGCCAGAGCAAGAACGCACACTTCTGTTGCGCCAGCGGCCAGACAAGCCATCGATGCAGCCGTGAATGTAGCGCCCGACGTCATCACATCATCCACCAGCAACACCCGCCGCCCGGAAAGCCGTGTCTTGCGGGCGGGGTGTGCCTTTATAGCTCCCCGCAGAAGATCAAACCGAGCATCGCGGCTTTTGCCATCAAGCTTTGGCGTTGCCTTGTCGCGTACCAGAAGGTCTGGGCAATGGGCCAGGCCCACCTCAGCTGCAAAAGCCGCTGATAGCAGGGCGGACTGGTTGAATCGCCTGCGCAGCAACCGGGTGCGATGCAGCGGAATGGGCGCAACCAACATGCCGTCTGCCAAGATAGGGCGGGCGGCGCGTGCCAGCCATTTCGCCGCCGCAGGGGCTGTTTCCAACCGATCTCCGTTCTTGAGTGCCAGCACAAGGCGGCGCCCATTGTCGCGATAGAGCATCGCGGCCCGGCCACGTTTCCAAGGGGGCGCGTGCTGCTGGCATGAATCACAGATGGACGGGCTATCACCTTCCGCGCTGCCGGGCAGTGGCGTGCCACACGAATCGCAGACATGGCCCGAAATGAAGGGCGTTTCGATCCAGCAAGGCGCGCAGAGCGCGCCGGATTCCTCGACAGGAACACCGCAGCTGACACATTGAGGTGGGTAAACAACCTGCAAAAGCCGTTGCATCATTCCCATTCTACGTTACCTCCCTTCCAAATGAATCAGACCCTGACAGACCGCCCCGCCCTGTTGCGGCAACGCGCCCGTGCCTTGCGCACGGGGCCCGTTGATTTCCTGACTGCAATCGCAATTGACGAAGTTCAGGAGAGACTCGTCGCGGTTAACAGGAGCTTTACGAAGGTCGCGATTATTGGTGGTTGGATGCCTGGATGGGCCGCGGCTTTCCCCGATGCCACCCATGTTGCGGACACGGAAACGCTCGATCTTGAGGTGCAGAGCTATGACCTCGTCGTACATGCGCTGTGCCTGCATTGGGCGGAGGACCCTGTGGGCCAACTGGTACAGGCGCGCCGCGCACTTGTGCCAGATGGGCTGTTGCTGGTGGTTGCCTTTGGGGGGCGCAGCCTTGTGGAATTGCGCGCAGTGCTTGCTGAGGCTGAAATTGCGCTGACGGGCGGGCTGTCGCCACGGGTGCTGCCCATGGCAGAAATTCGGGACATGGGCGGTTTGCTGCAAAGAGCGGGCCTTGCGCTGCCGGTCGCCGACAGTCTTCCGTTGACCGTGACATATGACACAGCCTTTGCCCTCATGGCTGAGTTGCGCGGCATGGGGGAAGGCAATGCTCTGGCAGCACGGCACAAGGCGCCGCCACCCCGCGCGCTGTTCGCCGAGGCCGCGCGTCGCTATGCACAGGCGCATACGGGCAGCGACGGGCGTATCTCGGCCAGTTTCGAAATGCTGTTCCTGACAGGCTGGGCGCCCGATGAAAGCCAGCCAAAACCTTTGCGCCCCGGTTCGGCAAAAATGCGGCTTTCTCAGGCGTTGGGCACGACCGAGAAACAAATTTCTGATATGGATACCAAACCCATCTGCGACTCTGCGCCGCGGCATTCGAATTGACCATGGGCGCCAAAAGGTTATCTCAAGGCATGAATACCCCACTCCGACCGAGACAGGACAAGGCAATGCTGGACGCCAAAAAGGGCACAGAACATGCAAGTGTTCCCGAACAGAAGTTGGCGGAGCCGGCGTCGGCCCGCTCCCATCTGCCGGGGGACCACCCTGCGGTGAAGCCGGCTAAAGTGGGCGTCCTTCTGGCGAATCTTGGCACGCCCGACCACCACAGCTATTGGCCCATGCGGCGCTATCTGAACGAGTTCCTGTCGGATCGGCGCGTGATCGATTATTCGCCGTGGATCTGGCAGCCGCTGTTGCAGTTGGTGATCCTGACCAAACGGCCCTTCAGCTCGGGCGAAGCTTACAAATCGATCTGGAACGAGGAGGCAAATGAAAGCCCCCTCATGACGATCACAAAACAGCAGACCGAGAAAATGACAGACCTCCTCAAGGCGCGCTATGGCGATGCGGTCGAGGTGGATTTCTGCATGCGCTACGGCAACCCCTCAACAAAATCGAAGGTGCAAGCGCTGATCGACAAGGGCTGCCGCAAGATCCTGTTTTTCCCGCTCTACCCCCATTATGCAGGTGCCACATCGGCCACCGCCAATGACCAGTTCTTCCGCGCGCTCATGGAGCAGAAGTGGCAGCCCGACAGCCGGACCGTCCCTGCCTATTATGAACATCCGTCCTACATTGAAGCTCTGGCGCAATCGATCGAGCGGTCTTACGCGCAGATGGAGCAAGAGCCTGATATTCTTGTATGTTCTTATCACGGTGTGCCAAAGCGCTATCTCATGGAAGGCGATCCCTATCATTGCCAGTGCCAGAAAACGACGCGCCTGCTGAAGGAACGTCTGGGCTGGGCAGACGACAAGATCGTTACAACATTCCAAAGCCGCTTTGGCCCTGAAGAATGGCTGAAGCCCTACACCGTGGAAGAAGTGGCGCGGTTGGCGGAAAGCGGCAAGAAACGGATCGCGGTCTGCGCGCCGGCGTTCTCAGCCGATTGCATTGAGACGCTCGAAGAGATCAACGAGGAAATCGCCGAAAGCTTCGAGGAGGCGGGCGGCGAGAGCTTTACCTACATCCCATGCCTCAATGATGACGATGCTCACATGTCGGCACTGACCGAAGTGGTCGAAGCCAACCTGAAGGGCTGGCTGGACTGAAGCACCTTTTGAACGGGTCCACAAAAAAGCCGCCCCGCATACTGCCGGGCGGCTTCTTTTTGTCTTGGCGCCGGTATCCGGCGTCAGGATTAGCTGGAAGCAGCTGCGATGGCCAGCAGGAGCATCAGGGGCACGAGGATGCCGCCTGCGGAAGACGAGGTTTCTTCTTCAACGATCACCGGCTCGATGATGGGATCATCCATACCACCTGCGGTGGCGGCGCCGGCGGACAGGATCACTGCTGCTGCGAGTGCAAACTTTTTCATGGTTATTCTCCTTTTGGAACGGATTTGCTCCGCTCATTGGTATTTGGATGGGCCTGCGCCCGATCGGGCGCGCTTCAAAACGAAGCGCTTGCCCAATTCTATCACAAAGCCTGCCGCGTCTTGCAACAGATACGTTGTGTTCAAAGTTGACGGTTGCCAGAAAAGCAACAACCGCCCTCTTGCGAAGGCGGTTGTTTCTAATTCGTAGATCGGACGGCGTATGCCGCGAGATCTTAGCTGGATGCGGCTGCGATGGCCAGCAGGAGCATCAGGGGCACGAGGATGCCGCCTGCGGAAGACGAGGTTTCCTCTTCAACGATCACCGGCTCGATGATCGGATCGTCCATACCACCGGCAAGGGCGGCACTGGCAGTGACAGACAGGATAGCAGCGAGTGCGAGCTTTTTCATAGTAGCCTCCAGATGGCGCACACGGGAATCACTTATAAGCCCGCGAGCAAAATTGGTTGTTCACTCTTCTTGCTTTGCAGAGCGACGATGATTTTTCAATGAAATGGATTGATCGCTTGGTCTAAACGCGCGTTCTGTCGTCAAATAAGCAACACTTGAGCCCCGCGCCCCGTCAGGGCGTACAGCTCCTCGATATGCTCATTGTAAAGGCCAATGCAGCCGTTTGACGATCTGCGGCCGATTTTGCGCGTGTCGTGGGTGCCGTGGATCCGGTAATATTTCCAGCCAAGGTAAAGCGCGTGGGTGCCGAGCGGGTTATCCGGCCCGGGCCCGATGAAGTCAGGCCATTCGGGGTTGCGCTGTTTCATTGCAGGTGTGGGTGCCCAGCTTGGCCCCTCAACCTTGCGCACGACCGATGTCCGGCCGCGGCGCGTCAGATCTTCGGAAAGGGGCACTGAAGACGGGTAGAGTTTATACACCGACTCATCGGCTGACCAGTAATGCACAGCGCGGCTGGCGATATCGACGAGAATCGCCCCGCCCTTCAAAGAGCTGAAGTAAGGCTGCCAGTCGAGCGTTCGGAAGCTCGAGATGTTGCGGCGGGCGGTTTCGATCGGCTCATCGATTTCCGAAGTCGTCACCTGAGCGATCGCAGGCGCGGCAAGGCCCCCTAGCGCAGCGGCGCCAGAGCCTAGAAACAAGCGGCGATTAAGACGGGGTGAACCGTTTTCGGACATGTCTTTCTCCAATACGGGAGTATGTAGTGCTGTTAGAGAGTATCGACAGCGACCGGCAGGTGCAAACCTTTGCCGCTCACGCGCGGGGGCTTGGTGATCACAGCCGCGTGTGGTGTGCGGTTTTTGCCCACATCGGGCAGGTGAAGCGTCGTGCTGGGTTTGATCCCCACGCTGGGCTTGGGTAAACCCGTGCTAAGATTGCTTTGGAAAGGTGTGCTTTAATGCGGGCATGGATCGGAATTTTCCTCGTTGTAGGCCTTGGGCTGGCGGGGTGCGCACCGACAACAGTCGTCACGGTGGATGGCACCCCGACAACAGGACGGGCCAAAATCTATCGCATCGGGGGCAACGACACGGCCAAGATCCAATTCCGGATGCTTGATTCGGTGAATGCGCTGCGTGCGGCAGCCGGCCTGCCAGCACTCGACCTCGATGGCAGCCTGAACGCGGCCGCTGTGACCCATGCAAATGACATGAGCCTGCAAAACAGGCCTTGGCATTTCGGATCTGACGGCTCCTCCCCGATCGACCGGGTCAGCCGTGCGGGATATCCGGGCAACCTCAAGGGGGAGCTTATATCCGAGACCTACGAGACGGAGTTGGAAACATTGGCTGCCTGGATGGAGCAACCTGACACGCGGCGCGTCGTGATGGACCCGGAAGCGGTGCACATGGGGCTGGGCTGGAAACAGGAAAAGAACGGCAAAATCTGGTGGACGATGGTGACCGGGGGCGATGGCGCGGCCGTGATCCCGGCGCCGAATCCGATCCCGAATATCTGAGCCGCCCAAGCGCTGGGCGCGTTGCGGCAGGGCCTTGCTCACCGCGATGCGCTGACCGTTGTAGATAGGCATGCGCCCTAGCCAGTTTCAGCGGTGCGCATGGCGCGGCGCGCCATCTCCGCACTGTCCTGTGGGCGCGTCACTCGTCCAGCAAAGACAACAGATATTGCCCATAATGGGTTTTCTTGAAGACTTGGGCGCGGGCGCGCAGTTGATCTACGTCGATCCAACCCGCCTGGAAAGCGATCTCTTCCGGGCAGCCGGTTTGCAGGCCCTGCCGATCCTGCAGAGTGCGGACAAAGTTTCCCGCATCGAGGAGCGAGGCATGTGTGCCCGTATCCAGCCAGGCATACCCACGGCCCATCTGCTGCACGCGCAGTGTGCCTTCACCCAGGTACATGTCCAGCAGTGAAGTGATTTCCAGTTCGCCCCGGTCGGAGGGCTGGACGCGCGCGGCTTTCTCCGGGGCGCTCCCGTCGAGGAAATACAGGCCAGTCACCGCATAGTTGGACGGCGGTACCTGTGGTTTCTCGATGATGGTTTCCACATTTCCAGCTGCATCGAAGGCGACAACGCCGTAGCGCTCCGGGTCGGAGACGCGGTACCCGAAGACGGTGCCGCCCGTGGCTTGGCTGTCGGCAGCGTGCAGCAGATCGGGCAGGGCGTGGCCGAAAAAGACATTGTCGCCCAGCACCATGGCCGACGGCGCGCCGTCGAGGAAATCCCGACACAGTAGGTAGGCCTGAGCCAGCCCATCTGGGGAGGGCTGCACGATATAGGTGAAGCGAAGCCCCCATTGCTGGCCATCGCCCATCAAGCGCTGGAATTGTGCCTGATCTTCGGGTGTCGTGATAATCGCGATCTCTCGGATGCCGCTGAGCATCAGAACCGACAGAGGGTAAAAGATCATCGGTTTGTCATGCAGCGGCAGCAGTTGCTTGGAGACACCCATGGTGATCGGGTAGAGCCGTGTGCCAGACCCACCTGCCAGAATAATGCCTTTTCGATCGGTCATTTGAGGGCTCCCAGTTCAAACAGGATGTCATGCAGGCCCACGCGCCAGTCTGGCTGGGGCAAGCCGAAGGCCGCAAGGGTGCTTGCGTTATCAAGCCGCGAATTCAGGGGGCGTGTCGCAGGGGTTGGGTAGGCGCTGCTGGGGATATCGGTCACAGTGCAGCCAAGGCCCGCCTGAGAAAAGATTTCCCGCGCAAACCCCGCCCAGGAGACATCCGGCGCGCCGGAGACATGATAGATGCCCGACTTTTCCGGAGTGTTCCGCAAACGCGCGGCCGCAGATATACAAGCCCGGGCAAGATCAGCCGCTGGGGTTGGCCCGCCGATCTGGTCGGCGACGACGGACAGGTTGTCCCGTTCTGCGCCAAGCCGCAGCATCGTCTTCACGAAATTGTTGCCATGGGCAGAGACCACCCAACTGGTGCGCAGAATTGCATATGCCCCACCGGCCGCCGCGACCGCCTGTTCGCCAGCAAGTTTGGTGCGCCCATAGGCCCCCATGGGCTCCGTGGCAGCGGCTGGGGCAAACGGGGCATCGCCGCGGCCGTCAAAGACATAATCCGTGGACACATGGACCAGAGGCAGGCCTTTTTTGGCGGCTGCGCGAGCAATGGCGCCGGGCGTCTCAGCATTGATGCGTTGCGCAAGCGCCTCTTCGCTTTCGGCCTTGTCCACGGCGGTGTAGGCCACGGCATTGATAACGGCATCCGCCGCGCTGCGCTCAACCTGCGTGGCACAGGCCTGAGGGTCTGAGAAATCGGCGTCTTCGCGGCCCAGCAGCGTCATTGTAAGGGCGCCCTCATGGCGGGCCAGTTCCTGGGCCAGTTGGCCTGTTTTTCCGAATACGAGGATCTTCATGGCATGCGGACCTTATGCTCCGGTGCCAAGTCGCGCGCCCACGCCTTCGCGGGACTGGAGGGCGCGCCACCAGGCTTCGTTGTCGAGATACCACTGCACCGTCTTGTCGAGGCCTTCCTCTACTGTGACTGAGGGCCGCCAGTTGAGCTCTGTTCGAATGCGGGTGGGATCAATTGCATAGCGGGCATCGTGGCCCGGCCGGTCGGTGACGAAGGTGATCAGGCTTTCATAGGGCGCAGGCCCCGGGCGCTTTTCATCAAGAATGCTGCAGATCGTGCGGACCAACTCGAGATTGCTGCGTTCATTCTCCCCGCCAATGTTGTAGCTGCGCCCCACTTCGCCCGCGCGCAGCACGGTGAGAAGGGCGTCGGCGTGATCTTCCACGTAAAGCCAGTCACGCACATTGTCGCCGGTGCCATAGATCGGGATCGGTTGCCCGGCCAGTGCTTTCAGAATCACCACGGGGATCAGTTTTTCGGGGAAGTGGTAGGGCCCGTAATTGTTGGAGCAATTCGTCAGCACCACAGGCAGGCCATAGGTTTCATGCCAAGCCCGGACAAGGTGATCGCTGGACGCCTTTGAGGCCGAATAGGGCGAGCGCGGATCGTAGGGCGTGTCTTCGGTGAACATGCCGCTTGGCCCGAGCGAGCCGAACACCTCGTCCGTGGAGATATGGTGAAACCGGAAGCTGTCTGGTTTGCCTTGCGTGCTCCAATAGGAGCGGGCGGCCTCCAGAAGGGTGTAGGTGCCGGTGATATTGGTCTCGATAAAGGCGGACGGGCCATCAATGGACCGATCCACATGGCTTTCGGCGGCCAGATGCATGATGGCATCGGGTTGATGCGCCGCAAGGATCCGATCCAGTGCTGCGCGATCGCAGATATCGGCCTGCTCAAACGTGTAAAGCGGACTGTCGGCCACGCTGGCAACATTGTCGAGGCAGGCGGCATAGGTCAGCTTGTCGAGGTTGACGACGTCGAGGCCACTGGCAACGGCCTGGCGCACCACGGCCGACCCGATGAAGCCTGCCCCTCCGGTTACGAGAAGTTTCATGGCTGGTTCTCCAGTGGCTTAAGGGCTGGGCAATTCAGCGATGCAGGATGTCTCATGATGGCGTGTTCCAGGCAAACGGGCTGTCGAGTTCAGCCAGAGCCGGGGCAATGGCATCCTTCTCCGACAGCACGGCCTCTCCGTCGAAGCCCCAGTCGATCCCGATCGCGGGGTCATTCCAAAGCAGGGCACCTTCCGTGGCCGGTGCGTAGAAGTCCGAGCATTTGTAGATGATTTCGGTGTGTGGCGCGCGGGTGATAAAACCATGGGCCATCCCGGCGGGGGCCAGCAATTGTTTGCCGTTCTCAAAACTCAGCTCCGCGCCAACCCATTTGCCATAGGTGGGTGAGCCCTTGCGGATATCGACCACCACATCAAACAGACAGCCGCGGCCGCAGCGCACAAGTTTGTCCTGCGCGTGGGGTGGCGCCTGAAAATGCAGGCCGCGTACGGTACCTTCGGTCTCGGAGAGGGAATGATTGTCCTGCACGAAGGCCGTTTCAACACCCTGCGCCGCAAGCGCCTTGGCGTTGTATGTTTCGGCGAAGAAACCGCGCGCATCGCCGAAACGGCGCGGTGTGATAATCAAAACTCCGGGAATGGCTGTGGTCTCAACCTGCATCTCTACACCTTTAACAATCTCACGCGCCTATCGCACAGATTCGGGCGCAATGCACCCGGGGCTGTTCGGACAAAATGGAAGTTGTTGCCGCGCCGCAGTCCGAGCCGACTCGCTGTGTTTTTCTGATGCGTGCCGCGCGCGGTTACAATCGGAAACCCCGGAATTGTGGGCGCAGGCAACTGCGCCCTTGCGCAAAGGCACCAATGGGCCTATGTACCCCATCAACAGCGGCCCGCCGGCCTCCACAACCGGCAGCCACCGGAACATTCCATCGGGCCGCGCGCCCGATTTTTTTGTTTCCGCTGGAGCCCGGCCCATGTCCGAAGTTCTCTCTGACCTGATTGCCAAGACGCATATCGACCGCCGCATGGCTGAGATCATCACGCCCGTGATCGAAGATCTGGGTTTTGAGCTTGTGCGCGTACGCCTGATGTCTGGCAAGACCAAGACATTGCAGATCATGGCTGAACGGCCGGAGGGGGGCATCGAGGTGGATGATTGCGCCGCAATTTCCACGGCTGTCTCTGCTGTGCTGGATGTCGAAGACCCGATCGAAGACATGTACACATTGGAAGTGTCTTCGCCCGGCATTGACCGTCCCCTGACCCGCCTGAAGGATTTCGAGGTCTGGGATGGCTATGAGGCCAAGATCGAGACCACCGAGATGATCGATGGGCGCCGCCGCTTCAAAGGCAAGTTGGCCGGCACCGCAGACGGTGAAGTTCTTGTAGAAATTGAAGAAAAAGGTGAGCTGATCATCATTGGTCTGGCGTTTGACTGGTTGTCGGATGCCAAGCTGGTGCTCACAGATGAGCTGATCTCGGAAATGCTCAAAGCCCGCAAGGAAGCCGGCGTTTTGAATGAATCTGCGTTCGATAGCATCGAACAGGACACAGCCCCCCAAGAGGAGGAAAACTGATATGGCCATTACCTCTGCAAACCAGCTTGAACTGCTGCAAACCGCTGAGGCCGTTGCCCGCGAGAAGATGATCGACCCCGCGTTGGTCATCGAAGCGATGGAAGAAAGCCTCGCCCGGGCGGCAAAGTCCCGCTACGGCGCCGAGATGGACATCCGTGTTTCCATCGATCGCCGCACCGGTCGGGCCACCTTCACGCGTGTCCGCACCGTGGTTGAAGACGAAGCGCTGGAAAACTACCAGGCAGAGCTGACAGTGGAGCAGGCCAAGCCCTATCTCGCAGAGCCGCAGGTGGGCGATGAGATTCGCGACGAGGTGCCGCCCGTCGAACTTGGCCGGATCGCGGCGCAATCGGCCAAGCAGGTGATCCTGCAAAAGGTGCGCGAAGCGGAGCGTGACCGCCAATACGAGGAATTCAAGGATCGGGCCGGCACGATCATCAATGGCCTCGTCAAGCGCGAGGAGTACGGCAACATCATCGTGGATATTGGCCGCGGTGAGGGCATTCTGCGCCGCAATGAGAAGATTGGCCGCGAAAGCTATCGCAATGGGGATCGGATTCGCTGCTTCATCAAGGATGTGCGCCGCGAGACGAAGGGCCCGCAGATCTTCCTGAGCCGCACAGCGCCAGAGTTCATGGCAGAACTCTTTAAGATGGAAGTGCCGGAAATCTATGATGGCATCATCGAGATCAAGGCCGTTGCTCGCGATCCCGGATCGCGCGCCAAGATCGCCGTGATTTCCTACGACGGTTCGATTGACCCCGTCGGCGCCTGCGTTGGTATGCGCGGCAGCCGCGTGCAGGCCGTTGTCAACGAATTGCAGGGCGAAAAGATCGACATCATCCCTTGGAACGAAGATCAGCCAACCTTCCTTGTGAACGCTCTGCAGCCTGCCGAAGTGTCCAAGGTGGTGCTTGATGAGGAAGCCGAACGCATCGAGGTGGTTGTGCCCGATGAGCAGCTGTCGCTGGCCATTGGCCGTCGGGGTCAGAACGTACGTTTGGCCTCTCAACTGACGGCGCTGGATATCGACATCCTCACCGAGGAAGAAGAATCCGCACGGCGTCAGGCCGAGTTCGAAGAGCGGACAAAGCTGTTTGTCGACGCGCTCGATCTCGACGAGTTCTTTGCCCAGTTGCTGGTGTCGGAAGGCTTCACCAACCTCGAGGAGGTTGCCTATGTGGAGCTGGACGAACTGCTCGTGATAGACGGTGTGGACGAATCCACCGCCGAGGAGCTTCAGGCCCGTGCGCGCGATCATATCGATGCGATCAACCGCAAGGCCATGGAAAACGCGATTGCCCTGGGCGTCGAGCAGTCGCTGATCGATTTCGAAGGCCTCACGCCGCAGATGATCGAAGCGCTGGCAAATGATGGCGTGAAAACGCTGGAAGACTTTGCCACCTGCGCAGACTGGGAACTGGCCGGCGGCTGGACCACCGAAGGGGGGGAGCGCATCAAGGATGACGGTGTGCTTGAGCCCTTTGATGTGAGCCTTGCTGAGGCGCAGGACATGATCATGACCGCACGCGTCGCGCTGGGCTGGGTGGATCCTGAGGATCTGGTCGCCCAGACCGAAGAAGACGAAACCGAAGAGGATGCGGAGGCCTGATCGGCCTGCGCTTAAGGGTTAGGAACGCACCTGATGGCCAGAGGCGGAAAGAAACGCGATATCGATGCAGAGTCCGAACGGCGCTGCATCGTCACGCGTGAAAGCGCGGGTAAACCCGGGCTGATCCGCTTTGTTGTGGGGCCTGAAGGGGCGCTCGCCTTTGACTTGGCCGAAAAATTGCCCGGGCGTGGCATGTATGTGACGGCCACGCGCGCCTGTTTGGACGAAGCTGTAAAAAAGAACAGCTTTTCTAAGGCCGCGCGGACGCAGGTGATCTTGCCGGATGGCCTACCAATGCTTATAGAACAAGCCTTGGTGCGCCGGGTGGTTGATCTGATATCCCTTGCGCGCAAGGCCGGAAGAGCGGTTTCGGGCTATGAAAAGGTAAAGGGCTGGCTTCTGACCGAAGACGTGCGCGCCCTGATTCAAGCCCGTGATGGATCTGCCCGCGGAAAGACAAAACTGACCACGCCCGAGGGCGCCAAATACATCGGATGCCTCACCGCAGATGAGCTTGGCGCCGCTTTTGGGCGAGAGAACACCATTCATGCTGCCCTTACGGGTGGTGGACTCACGAAACGTGTTATACTAGACGCCGCAAGATTAGCGGGTCTTCGCGACAACCACGGGGCCTCGGCCTCGGAAAGGACGAATGGATCGCATGAGCGACACTGACGGCAAAAAACCCCTCGGACTTCGTAGCGGCGCCCGGTCGGGCCAGGTGAAACAAAGCTTTTCCCACGGCCGGACGAAGAACGTCGTTGTCGAAACCAAGCGCAAGCGCGTTGTTGTGCCCAAGCCGGGCGCAGCAAAAGCGTCTGCGCAGGCATCGGCAGCGGCACCTGCATCTGATCCCTCCCGCCGGCCGGCTGGCATCTCCGACTCGGAGATGGAACGCCGTATGAAGGCGCTGCAGGCCGCCAAGGCCCGCGAGGCAGAAGATGCCGCCCGCCGTGCGGCTGAGGAAAAGGCCCGCGAGGAAGACCGCGCGCGCCGCAAGGCAGAGGCCGAAGCCCGCGAGCGCGAAGAGCGCGAGCGTGAGGCGGCTCTGAAGGCCAAGGCCGAAGAAGAAGCGCGCAAGGCCAAAGAGGCCGAAGAGGCTGCCCGCCGGGCCCGCGAAGCGAAAGCCCGCCCCGCACCGGCTGCCCCTGACGCGGCCCCAGCCGCCGCCAAGCCGGAACGTGCCACGCCAACCAAGTCTGGCGTTGCAACACCGCGCAAGCGCCAGAATGACAATGATGACCAGCGGGGCCGCAATCGTGACCGCGATGATGGCCGCCGCTCCGGCAAGCTGACGCTGAACCAAGCCCTGTCCGGGGGCGAGGGCGGCCGTCAGCGCTCGCTCGCCGCGATGAAGCGTAAGCAGGAACGTGCCCGCCAGAAGGCAATGGGCACTGCTGCAAGCCGTGAAAAGGTTGTCCGTGAAGTGCAACTGCCCGAGGCGATCACCGTTGGCGAACTGGCCAACCGGATGGCCGAGCGTGTGGCAGATGTTGTGAAATCGCTGATGCAGAACGGCATCATGGCGACCCAGAACCAGACGATCGATGCCGATACGGCAGAATTGATCATCGAGGAGTTCGGCCACAAGGTGCAGCGCGTCTCTGATGCGGACGTGGAAGACGTGATCGACACGGTCGAGGATGCGGCAGAGGATCTTGCTGCGCGTCCGCCCGTCATCACGATCATGGGCCATGTGGACCACGGCAAGACATCCCTTCTGGACGCCATTCGCGACGCCAAAGTTGTCGCTGGCGAAGCGGGCGGGATCACCCAGCACATCGGTGCCTATCAGGTGAAAACGGACAGTGGCTCGGTTCTGAGCTTCCTCGACACGCCCGGCCACGCGGCGTTCACCTCCATGCGCGCCCGCGGTGCCCAGGTAACTGATATCGTAGTGCTGGTTGTGGCAGCCGATGACAGCGTGATGCCGCAGACCGTTGAGGCGATCAATCACGCCAAGGCAGCCGGTGTGCCGATGATCGTGGCGATCAACAAGATTGACCGCCCTGCCGCCCAGCCAGACAAGGTGCGCGCCGAGTTGCTGCAGCACGAGGTGATCGTCGAAAAGATGTCCGGCGAAGTGCAGGATGTCGAAGTCTCGGCCATTACCGGCCAGGGCCTCGACGAGCTTCTCGAAGCGATCGCCTTGCAGGCTGAGATCCTCGAACTGAAGGCCAACCCCTCGCGTGCGGCACAGGGTGCGGTGATCGAGGCAAAGCTGGATGTGGGTCGCGGTCCTGTGGCCACCGTTCTGGTGCAGCACGGCACCCTGAAGCAGGGCGACATCTTCGTCGTCGGCGAACAGTGGGGCAAGGTCCGCGCCATGGAGAACGACCAGGGCAAGCGCGTCAAAGAAGCAGGGCCGTCAGTGCCTGTCGAAGTGCTCGGCCTGAACGGCACGCCCGAGGCGGGCGACGTGCTGAACGTTGTGGAAACGGAAGCGCAGGCTCGCGAGATCGCGGAGTACCGGGCCCAGGTTGCCAAGGACAAGCGCGCGGCTGCCGGTGCAGCAACGACGCTGGATCAGCTGATGGCGAAGGCCAAGGCCGACGAGAATGTCGCCGAATTGCCAGTGCTTGTGAAAGCGGATGTGCAGGGCTCTGCCGAAGCGATTTCGCAGGCGATGGAAAAGATCGGCAACGACGAGGTGCGCGTGCGCGTGCTGCACTCTGGTGTGGGCGCGATCACGGAATCCGATATCGGGCTTGCCGAGGCCTCCGGGGCGCCGGTGTTTGGCTTCAATGTGCGGGCCAATGCGCCTGCGCGGAACGCAGCAAACCAGAAGGGCGTCGAGATCCGTTACTACAGCGTGATTTACGATCTTGTGGATGACGTGAAGCAGGCGGCATCTGGCCTATTGTCGGCGGAAGTTCGCGAAAACTTCATCGGCTATGCCCAGATCAAGGAGGTCTTCAAGGTCTCCAACGTGGGCAAGGTGGCAGGTTGCCTTGTGACCGAAGGGGTGGCGCGCCGCTCTGCCGGTGTGCGCTTGCTGCGCGACAATGTGGTGATCCACGAGGGCACGCTCAAGACGCTCAAGCGCTTCAAGGACGAGGTTGCCGAAGTGCAGTCTGGTCAGGAATGCGGCATGGCCTTTGAGGCCTATGATGACATCCGCCCCAATGATGTCATCGAGATCTTCGAGCGCGAAGAGGTTGAGCGCTCTTTGTCGTAAGGCGCTGACAATAAACACGAAAAAGCGGGCCCGGTGCCCGCTTTTTTTTGGTCTAAACGTATTCTACGCGTATTTCGCCCGGCCTGATTTCCCCAAATCGCCGGGCGAAGCGCTTATGAAGTTGTCGGAACCGGTGTGCCGGCGAACAGTTCTTGGCCTACGCGCACGATCATTTTTCCATTCGATAGGCTCTTCACGAAGATGCCCTGAATGGTCACCGAACTCCCAACAGTCACGGTTCTCAGCATATCCATCTCTCCTCATCCCTGAGGCTAACATAAGCTTTCTGCCATCATAGAAAAGACATTTATTCGTCACAGAGCCGTCAAAGGCGCTTATTTTCCTAGCAAAACGCAAAGTTTGGCGGGTTTTTGCCGAGGGCTGCTCAGGCCGCTCAGGCCACTAAAGCCAGTCTCTCAGGATCGGCAGCAGCGGAATATCGGCCGGAGGCATGGGGTAATTGGACAGATCTGCTGCGCGGACCCATTTCAGCGCCTGCCCTTCCTTTGACATGGGAATGCCTTCCCACTTCCGGCAGGCAAAAAGTGGCATCAAAAGATGGAAGTCCTGGTAGGCATGGCTGGCGAAGGTAAGGGGGGCGAGGCAACTGGCCCAGGTGTCGATCCCAAGCTCTTCCTGCAACTCGCGGATTAGCGCGGTTTCGGGGCTTTCCCCAACCTCCACTTTGCCGCCCGGAAATTCCCACAGGCCGGCCATGGACTTGCCTTCGGGCCGCTGTGCCAGCAAGACACGCCCATCCACATCAATCAGGGCAACGGCGGAGACGAGGATGATCTTCGTCATGACCGGTAATCCGCATTGATCGAGATGTAGGCGTGGGTCAGATCGCAAGTCCAGGCGGTGAAGCTGGCCGCGCCAATGCCAAGATCGACAGTGATCTCCAAATCCTGCTGCGTCATGTATTCGGCGCCTGCGTCTTCGGTATAGCTTTCGGCCACCCAGCCCTGCTCGGCCACAAGAATATCGCCGAAGCTGATCGACAGCGCATCGCGATCTGCCTGCGCCCCTGACTTCCCTATGGCCATGACGATGCGGCCCCAATTTGGATCCTCACCGGCAATCGCCGTCTTTACGAGCGGCGAGTTAGCGATCGCCATGGCGGCACGTTTTGCGTCAGCCGTGTCGGCAGCGCCGCGCACGGTGACCTGCACGAACTTGCTGGCCCCTTCGCCATCGCGCACAAGCTGCTGTGCCAAATCAAGCAAGACGCCGTGCAGCGCTTCTCGGAAGGCGGGCAGGTGCTCTGCGCTCAGGGAAACACCCTTGCCCGTGGCAGCCAGCATCAGGCTGTCTGAGGTGGAGGTGTCGCTGTCCACGGTTACGGCGTTGAAGGTCGTGTCGACCATCTCGGAGAGTAGGTCTGCAAGCAACTCCTGCGGGATTGCGGCATCTGTGAAGACATAGGCCAGCATGGTGGCCATATCCGGCGCAATCATGCCCGAGCCCTTGGCGATCCCTGAAATATGGATTGGCCCCGCATCGGTTTCCACCGTGGCGGTCGCGCCCTTTGGGAAGGTGTCCGTTGTGCGGATGGCCTCAGCAGCACTGGCAAGCCCGTCCGGGGCCAAGCTGCCAACCAGCTGTCCTAGGGCATCGGTGATGCGATCATGGGGCAGGCGCTCGCCGATCACGCCCGTAGACGCTGTGAAGACCCGATTAGCCGGAACATCTGCTGCCTGTGCCACTGCGGCGCAAATAGCCTCAACCGCACCTTCACCCGCCCGCCCCGTAAATGCATTGGCGTTGCCCGCATTGACGAGGATCGCGGCTGGCCCATGTTCGGCTGCGCCAAAGCCACGGGCAAGCTTGTCCTGACAATCCAGCACCGGGGCCGAACGCGTGGCAGAGCGGGTGAACACCCCGGCAACGGTTGCGCCCGGTGCAAGCAGGGCAAGCATCACGTCGGGCCGCCCTGCATAGCGCACGCCCGCCGCCACCGCGGCAAACTGTGCGCCCTCAATCGGGGCAAGCGCAGGGAAGGCGGCAGGAGCGAGCGGGGAAACCGGCAACGGGTCGGCCATGGGCTCAGTCCTGCAGCAGATCAGTGTTGCGGATCACAGAGGGGTCAACCTCGATATCGGCACGCGTGATCTCCGCAGCAGCCACCGCGGCGGCCAAGCTGTCCTGCGTCGACTGTTCGGTGAGCAATTCACGCAGATCGCCCTGCACTTCCTCGAAAGCCGGTGCGGTGGCATCGCGGGTTTCGTTCAGTTTCACAAGATGCCAGCCGAATTGGGTCTGGATCGGGCCGGACACAGCACCGGTTTCAAGCTCCTTCACGGCGGCCTCAAATGCGGGCACCATCATGCCCTCGCCAAACCAGCCCAGGGCCCCGCCGTTGGGGCCAGAGGGGCCGGTGGAATGGGTTTGCGCCATCTCTGCGAAATCGGCACCCGCATCGATCTCGGCCTTCAGTTCGGCGGCTTTTTCCTCTGTCTCGACGAGGATGTGCGCCGCGTTCCATTCAGTGCCGCCACCAAATTCTGCGAGCTGGCTTTCATAGAGCGCACGCAGGGACTCTTCTGTCACATTGGCCTCGGTGGCCGCATCGAGGGCCACACCGGCAAGATAGCCGGAGATTTGGTTGTCGAGGCCCAGTTGGGTTTCACGGCTCAACGTGTCGGGCAGCGACTGCGCCAAGGCGTTTTGCTGGATCAGCTGATCGAGCAGGCCGGCATAGAGGCTTGCATTGTCAATCTGCTGATATTGCGGGGGCAGCGCCTGCAAAGCAGAGACCAGATGCCCCACTGTGATCTCTACGCCGCCAACAGTCGCAAGCACGGTTTCGCCCGACACCTCTTCCGCCAAGGCCGCCGGGGCGGACACAAACAGGGCGCAGGCCAGAGCGGCCCCGGTTTTCTTGGCGTTCGTCAGAATGGGCAACATGTTGAATTCTCCTCTGCCGCACGGGTCGGCAACGTTGACACTGTGGGTTCTGACCCTTACCTACACCGCGTTCTCCGGGTGTCACCGGGGCCTTCTTTTCGACGATGTTTGTAGGGACGTCGGCAAGGGGGGGCAAGCGGCACCCGCACCTGCTCCGATATCGGGGCTACACGAAAGCGTCAGGGGTTTCGTACATATGCTTGGAATGGGCACGCTCGCGCGCAAGGTGTTCGGCACACCGAACGACCGTAAGATCAAGGCCACGGCGCCTGTGATCGAAAAAATCAATGCGCTTGAGCCGGAATTCGAAGCTCTGTCCGATCAGGGGCTGATCGACAAGACGGCCGAATTGAAAACCCGCCTTGAAGGCGGTGAAAGCCTCGATGCGCTGCTGCCCGAGGCGTTTGCCAACTGCCGGGAGGCCGCGCGCCGAGCTTTGGGTCTGCGGGCCTTTGACACGCAGCTGATGGGCGGCATGTTCCTGCATCAGGGCAACATTGCCGAGATGAAAACCGGTGAGGGCAAGACGCTGGTCGCCACCTTCCCGGCCTATCTGAACGCCCTGACCGGGCGCGGGGTGCACGTCGTAACCGTGAACGATTACCTCGCCAAGCGTGACAGCGAGTGGATGGGCAAGGTGTTTGCTGCTCTGGGCATGACGACAGGCGTTGTCTATCCGCAGCAGCCTGAAGAAGAGAAGAAGCAGGCCTATGCCTGCGATGTCACCTACGCGACGAACAATGAACTGGGCTTTGACTATCTGCGCGACAACATGCGCAGCGAGCTTTCAGATATGGCGCAGCGTGACCATTACTTCGCGATTGTCGACGAGGTGGACTCGATCCTGATTGACGAGGCCCGCACGCCGCTGATCATCTCCGGGCCCGCACAGGACCGGTCCGAGCTCTATGTCGCAATCGATGAAATCATCCCCAAGCTGGACGATGAGCATTACACGATCGACGAGAAATCCCGGAACGTGACCTTCACCGATGAGGGCAACGAGGCCTTGGAGCGTTTGCTGCAAATGGCCGGTCATCTCGAGGAAGACCAGTCTCTCTACGATCCGGAAAGCACCACCATTGTCCATCACGTGAACCAGGGCCTGCGCGCCCACAAGCTGTTCACCAAGGACAAGGATTACATCGTGCGCAACGGTGAGGTTGTGCTGATCGATGAATTCACGGGCCGTATGATGGCAGGACGGCGCCTGTCGGATGGTCTGCACCAGGCGATTGAAGCCAAGGAGCGCGTGAAGATCCAGCCTGAGAACGTGACGCTCGCACAGGTGACGTTCCAGAACTATTTCCGCCTCTACGACAAGCTGGCAGGCATGACCGGGACAGCGGCCACCGAGGCCGATGAATTCCAGGAAATCTACCGCCTTGGCGTTGTCGAAGTGCCCACCAACAAGCCGATTGCGCGGGCAGATGATCATGATCAGGTCTACCGGACCGCGCGCGAGAAATACGACGGCATCGTCAAGGAAATCGAGGCGGCCAATGCCAAAGGCCAGCCGGTGCTTGTGGGCACAACCTCGATCGAGAAATCCGAGATGATCAGCCAGATGCTGACAAAAGATGGGATCGCGCACAACGTCCTGAACGCGCGTCAGCACGAGCAGGAAGCCCAGATCATTGCTGATGCGGGCAAGTCCGGCGCGGTAACAATTGCCACCAACATGGCGGGTCGCGGAACCGACATCAAACTGGGCGGCAACGTTGATTTCCTGATCATGGAGGCGCTTGCCAAGGATCCTGAGGGCGATCCCGAAGCGATCCGCGAGGCAATTGAAGCCGACCACCAGAAAGCCGAACAGGCTGTGAAGGAGGCGGGGGGCCTCTTCGTTCTGGCAACCGAACGGCATGAAAGCCGCCGGATCGACAACCAGCTGCGCGGCCGTTCAGGCCGGCAAGGGGATCCGGGGCGCTCGGTCTTCTTCCTGTCCCTCGAAGACGATCTGATGCGCATCTTCGGGTCCGAGCGTCTGGACAATATGCTGGGCAAGCTTGGCATGGAGGAAGGCGAGGCAATCGTGCACCCTTGGGTGAACAAATCGCTCGAGAAGGCGCAGGCCAAGGTGGAGGGCCGCAACTTCGACATCCGTAAGCAGCTGCTCAAGTTTGATGATGTGATGAACGACCAGCGGAAGGTGATCTTCAGCCAGCGTCGCGAAATCATGGATGCCTCAGAGATCGCGGAAATCACGCGCGACATGCGGCATCAGGTGATCGATGATCTGATTGACGAGCATATGCCGCCCAAATCCTACGCAGACCAGTGGGATATGACCGGGCTCTATGCCAAATCCATCGAAAAGCTCGGCATTGATGAGCCTGTGATCGCCTGGGGCGATGAAGAGGGCGTTGATGATGAGGTTGTGCGTGAACGTCTGACCAAGGCGTCGGATGAATTCATGGCCAAGAAGGCGACGTCCTTCGGCATCGAGAACATGCGCAACATTGAAAAGCAGGTCTTGCTACAGACGATCGACGGCAAATGGCGTGAGCACCTGCTGACACTTGAGCATCTGCGCTCTGTGGTTGGTTTCCGCGGCTATGCCCAGCGTGATCCGCTCAATGAATACAAAAACGAAAGCTTCCAGCTTTTCGAGGGCATGTTGGATGGTCTGCGCGAAGATGTGACCGCCAAGCTCAGCCAGATACGTCCTCTGACGCCTGAGGAACAGCAGCAGATGATGGAGCAGTTGATCGCGCAGCAACAGGCCGCCGCGGGTGGCCCTGGTGCCACTGGCGGGTCTTCTGGTGCAGGCCGTGCGGCGGGTGCCGCTGCAGGGGCCGCGCTTCCGGTCGGCGAACCGCTTGAGGGCTTTGACGAGAATGACCCAAGCACATGGGGAAATCCGGGCCGCAATGAGCTCTGCCCCTGTGGCTCGGGTAAGAAGTTCAAGCACTGCCACGGTCGGATCTAAACCGGCCCAGAAGCGACCCGGCTGACCACCGGTGGGCTAGGCCCCGGTGGTCTTCGCGTTGGGATCGAAAGCCTGAAAACCCGTCATGGGAGCGGTGCGCCTGCCTTTCAACAGGGGGGCTCACGGGTGACTGGCAGCGGTTTTCGCGATCGCTTTGTCTTTTGTTGGCCCCTCGGTCTGAACGAGGCGCTTCGCCGCGATTGTTCAAATCGCGCTGCAGTTAATCATATGAACATCGAAGCTGTTTAAGCCTCTGATACAGGAGGCGCTCATGTTCAAAAGACGTTTCGCACCGATTGTTAGCTCCCGTGATCATGGCGCTTTGTCATGACGGGTCTTGATGCACTTTTCGATGTCGAACTGATCAACGGCTTCGCATTTGATCACGAAGATGAACTTTTGGCCCTTGTTGAGGGTGGCGTACTAGACACAGAGCTGTCCGCGTTTCCAACCGGAATCTCGACGACCGGTGTCACCTGGGGAGATGTCGACAATGGCGCGGTATTGAGGGGCCTCCAGTGGCGGAGCACCTTAGAACTGTTAGCCTTTCTTGCGAGCCTGCCCAGCAATCTTGTTGGCGGGTCATTCAGCAGTTTTGATTTCATTGTCGGAGGCGTGGCCACACTTCAAATCGTTCCCTCAGGGAACAATCTTTCGTTTGTGTCAGGCGATCAGGTTCTGTCTCTGGCCGGCCCATTGCCTGACAGTATCGACGCAATGTTCGATATTTTCCTGGCGATCATGGATCTGGCAAATGCTGATTTGGATGGGCTGTCTGATGCAGATTTCGACGCTCTGATCGCCCCTCTCAACACGTTCGAGACCTCGTGGTTTTCGATCAGCGATGGCGGACAGGAGATCTTTAGCGCCACGCTGAGCCCAGAGAGCATTGCGCTGCGCATCACAGGCCAGCAGTTTGTCGCAAACGGCCCTCATGCCGTTGAAAGTGTTGGCGATCTTTTGAGCTTTGGCCGCACCCTGCTCCTGACAGATACCTTCTTGGATGTTTTTCAGCCCTCCACGATCGTGGGCACCCCTTCGGCTGAGGTCCTGCTGGGCAACGAGTTGGATAATACCATCGTCGGAGACGCTGGCGATGATGTGCTGCGCGGGCTGACCGGATCTGACACCTATATTTTTGCCCCCGGCTACGGGATGGACCAGGTGGACGACGAAAACGGTGAAAACGACGTTATCGAGTTCCTTCACGTTGCCAACATTGAAGATCTTTCGATCTCTCGTGGGGTGCAACCCAGTTCCACGTGGGAAGGGACGCTGCTTTTGGAAACGGCCCTTGATGAACAGGTCGAGGTAAAGAACCATTTTGCATCTCATGGCCGGCACAGGGTGGAAACGCTGCGTTTGTCGAGCGGCGACTCATTTACCATGCAGGTTGATACCATTGGCGGCGCGGAAAATGATCTGTTGGTGGGCCGGTCTGTCGGAGATTTTCTCGAAGGCAATGCTGGTGACGATGTCCTTATTGCAGGAGGAGATGACGACGTGCTTCGAGGCCACGGAGGCGACGATATCTTGGTGGGGGAAACCGGCAATGATGAACTCATCGGATCCGATGGCGCGGATCGGTACCACATCTACAGCGGAGATGGCGTCGACACGGTTGTGGAATATGATGGTGTGGCGGATCTCCTCTCCATCGATCAACTGGTGCTCAATGATGTGTCTTCTCTGGATGACATTGAGATCGGGCGGAGCATCATTGAGGGCGGCACGTGGGAAGGGCACTTGACGTTCCAAATGGGCGGTGGAGACGAAGTGACCCTGCTCAACCACTTTTCTTCAAACGGCCGATACGTTGTCGAAGAGGTGATCTTGGCAGGGGGACAAACCTTCAAGATGACCAAGGAAACTTTCGGCGATGCGCAAGATGATCTTTTGGTCGGGCGGTCGGTGGTTGATTATCTCAAGGGCAGGGATGGCCATGATTATCTGATCGCGGGTGGAAAGAATGACGTTCTGTTTGGCAACAGCGGTGATGACACGCTGATTGGGCAAACAGGAAATGATCACCTGCGCGGCGGTGACGGCGCAGATAGGTATATCTTGAATGCAGGGGATGGGCAGGATCTGATCACCGAGTATGACGGCATTGAAGACCTGATCTCGGTGGATGTCATCGTATTCAACGATATCACTGATATATCTGACCTAACGCTCTCTCGCGTCGCCGAAAGCGGAGCGACATCGCAGGGCTCTTTGTTGATCGAGGTTGACGGGACCAGCGATAGCGTACGAGTTCAGCATCATTTTGCGTCCAACGATAGATACAAAATAGAGCAGATCGAGCTTGGCGATGGGACTGTTTACCAAGTGGATGATCTTGCCATCGCTTGACCGCAGATTTTCATGATGTCCGACCTGGGTTGTCGCGCCATCAGTCGTTGAACTGCTTCAGATAGTTTGGGAGGAACCAGGAGTATCTCAATTGAGTTAGCCCTGCGGCCCTGTTGTAAGGCGCCTCACTAACCGCGAAGTTGGGAACTCAAGCCGCGCCTGTGCCGGTGAAAACGCATCGGTCTGCCTGTTGGGCGAAGTTGGTTGAGGCAGGCTGCAGAGCCGTGAGCGCTGCCCTGAGGGATTGTTTTAGAAAACTTATGCATAGCCGGGTCAGCAGGCACCGCACCTAGCCTTTTGCTCAGATTGCAATACTGCTTTCTGTCACCTTTAGTCTTGGGGTCGGGTAAGCAACCGCTGCGTGTTTCCTCTTACCGCTTTGAGGGAACGGCACGCGGCGTATGCCTCTGAATTAATGACCCTTCATCAAGCCTTTGGTGAAGGAAACTGGAAGAGGATGTAGCTCAGTGCTCCGAGTCATTCTGTCGCTTGGCATGGCCCTTGTCGCCATCCCGGAAACAGGCGCCGCGCAAACGTGTTCTCAAGTCGATATTTATCAAGATTTCTCGTTTGACGATACACTCAACTCTTCTGGGTCGGCGCTCGACGCTGCATATGCGGTCTTCCAGCAGGATCGGTTCTACGTAAACCAGCGCAGTAGACTTGATCCCGGCGACCGGCAGGATCCCCTTATGGTCACGCGGCAGGCGAGAGCAGTCTACGGACAGGCTGTGCGCGAGTACCTGAGCGTCAACGGCTACGGTGATATGGCTGCGCAGGCCCTGATTGGCAGACAATACATCGTACGTGTTGAGGCCTGCGGCACGCCGGCTGAGCCCTTAATCACAGTCATCGCCATGCGCACTGGAAGCCATGCTCAGGATATTCTGCGTCTTGAGACAACGCATGCCTGCGTGCGGTGTGACCTGCGAGGCGCTGACCTCTTCGACTACGATCTAAAAGGCGCCAATCTGCAATACGCGAACTTGGACAATGCCAGTTTAGAGGAGGTAGATCTGTCGAGGGCTAACCTTGAAGGCGCCTCCTTCGTTGGAGCTCATCTGGATCAAGCCCTCCTGGCAGGCGCGAACCTCACTGGTGCCAACCTCGAAGGGGCAAGTCTTTCTGGCGCAGAACTGGAAGGGGCAAATCTGCACTCGGCTTGGCTACGTGGAGCCGATTTTCAGGGCGCCAGCTTGGTTGGGGCCAACCTGAGCAATGCTGTGCTGCACTTTGCGAACTTGGCAGGCGCAACCATGTCTGGCGCACGCTTGTGTAACACCATTATGCCTGATGGTGCGGTGATATCTAATGGCTGCTGAATTGAATAGAAATCTCACATCGACGCCATTAACTTCAATGGTGGTTCTTAATAGAATAATTTCTTCAGCGCCTTCCGCTCGATCCAGATTGGCAATTAGAGGATTTGGGCTTATATTTTTTATGAAATGTGTATTCGTAATAGTATTATCTCTGTTTTCTGTAGAGGAGTTGCGCGCCGCCAGTTTTGACTGTGGAAAGGCGGCAACTCCAGATGAGAAGACGATTTGTTCAAATATGACATTGTCCGGGCTAGACGAAGAGGTTGCATTCTATTTCAACAGGGCAAAATCCGCTTCTGGATCCGGTGAAGTAAGGCAATATGCCCGGCAATTGTTATCAGATCGTCGCAACTGTGGTGCAGATGCCATCTGTATTGCACGCATGCAGATATACTCAATAGCGACGTTCAAGGTGATGGCGAAAATGGCCTATGGGCCTGCTGATCTGGATTACTTTTCCGATCTTGATATTAATTCCCTGGCTTGGATGTGGAGTGCAAGCAATTCAGACTGTCGGGGCTACTCCAGTGAATTCGCTATAAACACGTTCTGTAACCTCAGAAGTTATACTGGATCCTTTCTGGAAGAACGCGGCTTGTGCCTTGGTCTTTACAACCTTCCGTTCAACGAATGGGAGGCTCAGATCGCGGTCCGCAATAGGTGGGTGCCATGCATCTATGAAGATCTTGTGCAGAATTGATGCGGCGTAGCAGCAATGCGTTGGCCTTGTTCCCAAATGCCACCTTCACCATAAAACGACAGGACTAAAACATGCAAAAAATTAGATACTTTGTTTTCTCTATACTGTTGGCGTGGCCTGCATATGCTCAGGATATCGTTGAGTGTAGTTGGCAGTCTTCAGCTGCTAATCTTGTGGAGCCTTGGGAAAATTACACTCAGACATTTTCCAACGGTAAGACACGTATCGCATTGATAGATACGTTAGAGCCTGCCGCTGGCGCCGTTTGGCTGCTTATTCTGTCGCCTCCGTATAATGAGTTGGGTGATCGCCAGTGCCGTCTTGTCGGCCATGGTGGCATGGGGTTCATGGACCTTGATTTTGCTGCTCTCACTACAAGCTATGATCCGGCGCGCGGCCTCACCTTTGTACTGCCAGGGAAGGTTTATGGTGATGGTGTGAATAACTGGGATATTATGGTCGCACTTACTTTGAACCAGGCCACAGGAGAAATCACTAAAGAGATATGGCGGCAATGAAAACGCTATCGAATGCATCATGACTAGTGAAGTGGCTTACTAAAGGGAAAGCTATGTTCAAAAAGCAAGGAGCGTCTCTTATGGAAGGTTTTCTTAAAGGGAGTGCGGAAAGAGAAAGTGCCAGAAATGTTGCAAATTCTCATTCATCAGGTGCTCATAATAATTACCGGGAGGCAATTGTATTTATGCGCCTCTGGAGAAACTATTTTTACTCTACGTTATATGGATTTATTGTAATGACCTCGTGGCTTCTGAGTGCGCAAGCTTCAGTCGCTCAGGAAGTACAAGTGTACGAAGTAAACCAGATCTATTTTAAGGTCACCAACGTTCGAGATGACGATGTTCTGAATATCCGAGCAGGGCCGTCCGCTCAGTATGATATTGTAGGAAGATATCTTCCACGTGAATCCCTTGTTGAGGTTTTGGGGGTTACGCGAGATCAAAAATGGGCGTTGGTAAATATCTCAGAAGGCGTTGGATGGACCTCAATGAGATACCTCGCTCCAATATCTCCTGTTACCTACAAAACATCTAATGTGCCCTTTGCACTGAGGTGTAGTGGAGGGGAGCCAAATTGGATGGCGACGCTTGGACGAAAAACCATTTCGTTCTCCGTCTTTGGATCCATCTCTGACACCTACCGCCTTGAAAGCGTTCGAGCTTATAGAAATCCATGGACAGTCACGCTTGTCGGCGGAAACGGGGGCTCAGTTGCATTCGACATCCGAAAAGATGAACAGTTGTGTTCCAATGAAGCGGGCAACTTGTTTCCCTGGTTTGTTGATGCCTTTATTGCGGAAAGCACGTATACCGGTTGTTGCTCTCTAGATTGGTAGTGCCCCGGTAGCCAATTTGGTTCGGGCACTCGTTGGGATCGTCATCATGGCAATGCGGCGCATGTCTTTTTGCTTAATTTTTCCAAGAACATGCGCGTCCCATTCCAATGGGAGTGTTGCTCACTAAAACGGCCTCGCGACGGGAGAGCGTGGGGCGGCAACTGGCATAAGTGGATGAAATTCTGTCACAATGCGCCAATTCCGGGAACAGCCGGTACAGTTCCCGCTTTGCGCCTTGATCGAGCCCTCTCAAGCTGTAGTCGCCCGGCTGAAAACTCTCTGTCCAAGCTCCGTTTGAAAGCACCAGTTGGTGCTTTTCAAACATGAAATGGATATAGCTGGTTTTCTTTGGTGCCACGCGGTCCACGCCATCAAGGTGGAGGAGATGCACTGCTGGCAACAACATCTCAGTCTCGCCATACAGCAGTTCCAGTTCCGGGGACGCGAGCCCAACGCGGTGCTGGGGGCTAACGATCAGATCCTCGGCTGGATTGCCGGTGCCTAAAGCGCCTGCGCGGATACGAATTGGGCAAAGGCTCGGGGTTTGGGCAAGCTCGGTCGCTTCAAGATCTTTGCGCCCGATCCACACGATCTCCTGTGCGCCATCGTCACGGGTTTCGATGCGATCGCCAAGGCGGAGGCTCTCTACCCTTCTCGGACCGTTCGCTGTCGCGATCGACGCGCCTGGCGTGAAGCAGGTGACAAAAGACTCGATCTCCTCAAAGTCGAGCCGGCCCTCAAAGTTGCCGTCTTTGTCATAGTATTCGACATAGCCATTCGTGCCGTTGCCATTGCTATCTGGCCCAGTTTCGAAAACGGTGAAAGACCCGCCCGGGGAGTGAGAGCCGACGAGATCGAGGACATCGATATCCGAGCCTTCGCTACCACCGTCAATGGTGTCGCCTGCATTGACATCGCTGATCGTATCAGAGCCCTCACCGCCATCGACACTGTCATTGCCATCGCCAGTGGTGATGATGTCATCCCCCTCCCCGCCGTCGATCGTGTCATTGCCATCGCCACCCGAGAGCGTATCGGTTCCTTCCTCGCCATAGATCTGATCATCGCCCTGGCCACCAATGATCGTGTCATTGCCGGGAACTTCGTCTTCGACAAGTTCGACTTGGCGCAAAAGTAGGGTGGCATCCGGATCGATCTCTACGAAAGCGTCAGCGGAACGTGGGTCAACAGCGCCGTCATTTGCCGTTGTCGTTTGCGACGTCGACATCAGTTCAGCTGTCGCGTTGCCTCCATTCCAATCGGGCGTGATCTTGTAGATGGCACCTGAGTCCCCCGTTGACCCGCTCAGATCATGATTGCCGGTATTCAAACCTGCATAGAGGTTGCCGTCACCATCGACAAAAACAGCCCCGTAAGCGCCTTTCGGGAAATCGCCCTCGGCGGTGCCGTCAATCAATGTCGAACTGATTGGGATTTCCGTTATGACGGGATCGCCGCCACTGGGCACATCGCGCATGTCTATGCGTACAACCCGCCCGCCATCTGCATTTGTACTGCGTACTGCGTAGAAACACTCGTCTTCGGCACTGTAGGCAACATCGAAAATAGCTTTGGTGAAGATATTGTCGCCGATATCGTAAATGGTGACCTTTGGGTTGCCGTTGGCATCAATGTCGCTGACATCCGTGACAGCGACTTGATTGAGGCTGCCCTCAAAGTTCCACAAGTTGCCCTGACCGTCAAAATCGCCGATGTAGGAAAAATCTCCGGACCCTTCGCCGACGCGATAGGAACGGCCGGTGGCATCTATCGCGATGATGTCTGCCGCACTGATAACGTTGCCAAGCGCATCGATGCCGGGGTCACGCGAGACGCCGTACAGCATGTCGGTTTCAACATCAAAACCTATGCCGTTAACAAAAACCCCAAGGTTTTCATCGGCATCCTGATAGCTTTGGCTTTCGACATCGAAGACCTTCAGCTGTGACGTAATAACTTGGTAGAGCTTTGCCTGACCGGGCGCAAAAGCCTGTACGGTTACAGTGTCATCGCCGAAGGTCATCTCCTTGTCATAGGAAACGATCGGACCGTCGAAATTATAGACCGGTGCATCTTCCGGTGGCAGGGCGCGGAAGGTCAGTTCTCCGGTGTCGCCAACACCGGTGACCGTGATGGATTGCGACTCGTAGATGCCGGATTCAACATTGACGGCTTCGACCAATTCGCCATTCCAGAGCACTTCGATAGATGCTGCGGAGAACCCACCTCCGAGGTTGGCGGCTAGATCGAATGTGAGCGTGTATACAGCGCCATCGACCGTATCCATTGTTTGGCTGAGGGTTGTTGTGGCGCCGTCTTCTACGACCGTCCAAGCCCCGCTTTCTGTATACTGGGCAAATGTGGTGGCATTCTCAGTGTCGCCTGACAGGATGTTCTGATTGGTGTCGCCATAAATGACATCATCGCCATCCCCGCCATCCAAGATGTCGTCATTGCTGCCACCGCGCAAAAGGTCATTATCGTCGCCACCTTCGAGCGTGTCGTCGCCATCCCCACCATAGAGAATGTCGTCGCCGCCTTGGCCTCTGAGCGTGTCGTCCCCATCCTCACCCAAAACCAGATCGTCGCCAGCGCCAGCTTCAACCGTGTCATCCCCATCACGCGCGAGGACGAAATCTTCGTCTCCGACGGTGCCGTTGACGCCATCATCATTGTCGATGCGGTCGCCATCCGGGTCGCCCGTGTAATTCAGATCGATAACGTCATTGCCATCGGTACCTTGCACAATGCCTTCGGGGCCTGTGTTCTGGGGATTGTTCGAGTTGTTGGAATTATTTGTCATTTTACTTGCTTGGCACCTTGCCGGGCCTTCCCCACTCAGATCGACTTGTCAGTTTTACGCGCCCGACAGTTTGCTTCTGGCACGCGCCTGGTTGCTGGGGCGTTCGCTTTCTCAACAAAGATGCGATCATTTCTTTTGAAATTTTTCAGACTGTGCGCGTTGTTTAAAGAGGGAAGCCCATCAGGAGACCCTGTGCGATCCGTATTGGTCATGCGCTGTTCCTTCCAATCACGCGCTAAAACACCTCAAAGGCCACAGCGCAACGGCTGTTTTGTTTTCCAACGGCTAAGTGTCCGCGACCTGATCAGGTTAAAGAAAATCTGCCGCATGGGATTCGCTCGAAAGTATAGCGGGCGGTTTTTACGCGTAGCCATTCCGCAGTTTTGCGGGCGCGAAATCGCACGCTGTGAACGCGAAGAATGGCACATGCACAGAACCGAGCCGTCTGCGTGGCGGTGAAAAGGCCTGCCCCTTTCGGAGGAAAAAGTGTCGATGTTGAGGGGGACATCTCAAACACCTGATCGGTTCGAATGTAAGGCTTTGGGCCAATGCATCCCAAAATACCGGTGGGCTTTGTACAAATCGGACTGCCGAAAGCTCACGCGGAAAGTTTTCCTTCAATGAACAAATATAAATCGGAGAGGGCCGAGCACGCGTGCAAGCCGCTGCGCACGGCTTGGCAGTAGGGCTCGTCAGTAAGGTCGCTATTGCTGCGGACAATCCAGCCAGTATCGCACCGCTTACGCTTCTTGGCCGATTGCGTTCTTTTGACTAGAATACCAAATGCGCGACGTTGCTCAATTCAAAGCCCAGATCTTCCCAGAAAACGCGCGCATGATTGTACGGCAGGCAGATGCCCTAAGCTGCCGCGTGATCAGTCGAAATCTCTCTTTCGGCGTCCCGGAGTAGCTCTTGCAGTTCGTACTCTTCTTCATCACTCAGGTTGGTCTGTGAGGGGATATCTCTGCTGCTTTCGAAGATGTTCTCGCCACGCACATCATCGCCATTCATGTAGGAACGCACGTCCGCCCAAGCCGCCGCCCTGAGTTTCTTCAGGATATTATGCTCCGGTGCCTCGGGACGCACATGGAGCACAATTTCTGACTTAAGAGATGTTGCCATCCATTGTCCGTTGTAGAGAAATTCGAAATGCGTTTCCGTTACGGCTGATACTGATTTTCCGTCGCTGCTGCGGATATTTCGCAATATTTGGACGTCTTGAAGGTGCATCACTACTCTCCCACCTAGCATGACATATTGTGTCTTTTTTGTTTAGAGACGCTATTTGTGGTGCTCTATTCAAGTATTTTGAGAATCGCTCGGTCCACTAATTCGGATGTAGAAAGACTCAAAAGTATACTCTTTGAATGTCATAGGCCCTGTAAGTTGGTTTTGGCGCAGCGGTTGCGGCGCCGGATTTATCGCGTCACTGAGGGCAGATAGTATTTCTGCAAGGTCTGGAGAGGTGTATCGAAGGGTAAGGCTATACGCTGCCCTTGATATCTGCGCGGCATTTACAGGCCCAAGTTTTCTGTGCTTCCTGATGGAAGAGCAGAAGTTAATGGAGCGGGTGTTTTGCTTCGAAGCCTATGCATCGCGTCACTTTTCCTACTAGGTATCTTGCCTTTGTCTGCGCAGGACCGCTTGGTCAATCAGTTGCAACGCGAACTCATTCTGGTTGGTCTTGATCCTGGTCCAGTTGACGGTTTGTGGGGGCAAAGGACTGCCCAAGCTGTTGGCATGCTTGGTGTTGCGGGGCGCGTTGAGCGTCCCCGGGATGTCAGCCGCGCCCATAAATCGGCTTTGCTACAGGCCTTCAACGCGCAATGGGAAGAGCGCGAAAAGGATCAAGCGCATTTGCAGCGAATGATGACCCTGTCAGATGCCCGGCATTTGCTAGAGCGTGTCGGGATCGGAGCGCATCCTACGGAGATTGAAAGCCTGTTGGGCCTTACACGCAGTGAGGCCATCAGTCGGGTGATCATGCAACTCGACGTATCGCATCCCGTTTTGCCTGCGCCTCGCTGGATCAACGGGCCGTATGTGAAGTATTTTTTGCGGCGGGACTACGAAGCCGATGAACGCCAGAGCTTTGAAGCAGCGCGCGACATGGAAATGGGGGCGTTCCGGCTGTGGTGGGTCCGCGAAATGCTGTCGACTGACCGAGCGGCTGGCGAGCGTCTTCTTTTGATCTGGCACAACCTCTTCGTGACGCAATACTCGACGCTTGAACAAGAACCGCTTTCGCTGGCAAAGCAACATAACATGCTGCGCACGCATGGAACCGGGAACCTTCGCCTCATACTGCAAGAACTGGTGCGCGATGCGGCCATGCTGAACTATCTGGATAACAGAAATAATACGGCGAAAGGTCCGAATGAGAACCTGGCACGCGAGTTTATGGAACTCTTTGTTTTGGGTGAAGGCAACTACACAGAGCAGGATGTGAAAGAGGTTGCACGGGCATTTTCCGGATATCGCTATAACGCACTGCGCAATTTTGAATTCAGGTTTGCCGATTGGGATCACGACAAAGGCACAAAGCACATTTTGGGCAGACGCGGGCGCTTTGGTGCTGACGATGTGATAGATATCCTGCTTGATCAGCCTGCTGCCGCAGAACATGTCACCCAACATTTCTGGAAGGCCTATGTGTCGGAGTTCAACGACACGCCAAGCGAACGCGCACAGATCGCTGATACCTTTCGGGAAAGCGACTACGACATTAAAACACTTGTGCGCGCGCTTTGGGCGACACCTGCCTTCTGGGCGGAAGACAACCGAGGCTCAATCGTCAAAAGCCCTGTTGATCTTATTCTTGGAACCATACGGACTGGCGGAGTGTTGCCCGATTGGTGGCAAGCTGCACCAAGCCGCATGCGTGGAATGGGGCAGCATCTGTTTGAGGCGCCGAATGTCGCTGGCTGGCCCGGCGGTGCCGCTTGGATCACACCAGCGCGTATCCAAGAGCGCACCGCAATCCTGTCTGAGTTCGACACAAGCCGAGCCTACACCCTTGGGATGGGACAATCCTCAGGGAACATGATGATGTCCATGATGATGGAGCAAGAGCAGCGGCCAACCTCCGTCACAATCCGCTACGCATCAGAGGATTTTGAGGGCCCGGCTCAGTTCCGCGTGGTCGGCATGAAAGAGATAGATGGGCACCTGAGAACGATTTGGCAGTCCAAAGCAGTCGAAGCCCAGAATGGCTGGAACACCGAGCGGTATGGCCGTGTTTCTTCGCCAGCAGATCTCAATTGGCAGACAGTGCAACTTCCCTTCAGCGATGAAGACGCTCTGCCTGACATCTTCCGCATCTCGTTTCTAAACGATCACTGCTGTGGCCCCGGAGGCAGTGGCGGTGGGGACCGAAACCTGTTTGTCGATTGGCTACAAGTTGGCGGACGTCTCTATCCTGCAAAGGATGGCGCGCAGTTGACTTGCCGCGATGGAGCAGACCTAGCGGGTCAGATGTACTGTTCCGGGACGCTGACACTGACAAGTTATCAAGGCCCTGCTGAGGATGAGCCGGATGCCCGTCTGCAAACGGCAGGCTTGGTGGTTGAAAGGGCTGCACTCGATTGGGTGAGCCACGGCTCTGCTGACTTTATCAGCTTTGGTCTGGCAGAAGTGCGGTTTGAAGATATCCATATCAATGCGATGTCTATCGAATTGCAACGCGAGCGTTACGACGGCCGCGAAGAGTATGCGCTCAAGATTCATGGGCGCCAATGCTATCCAGATTGCTTTCCCGACGGATGGCCTGCGCGCGCAAGATCAGGAGACGACGGACATTTCCGAATTGGGCTTCCTCTCAGCTTTCGACAAGATCACCGAGCTGAAGCACAGTATCATGGGCTGACAGAACGCCAGAAAAGGTTCGTTGGGGCCCTCTGGGCCGCTGTGCCCGCACTGTATGAGGTGGCGCAGAATGGGCAAAACTGGCGAAGGCGGGCCGATAAGGATACGGAAATTCACTGGGATCCAGTGATGGAGCACATTGCTCAGACGATACCGCGCACCCGTTATAAGCTGGCTGAGGGCCAACCCAAGCTCACCCTTTCGACTCATCGCGCCGAAGCCGGAGCCATGGGAATGATGATGGCCAATGCGGCATCGCAGGACATTCGATTGCTCAGTGGGATAGCCTCTGAGGTGAATTGGCTGGCGACACGACCGGAGCTTTTGCACCAAGATGCCGGGGACCGCTTCGTTGCGAATGCGCGCGATGTCCAATCTTGGGAAAGCTTCGGACACTTGATCCGTGATCCGCGTTTCCAGTTAAAATAGGGGCGGTCAAGATGAACTGTGAAATGGATAGAAGGCAATTTCTCGGAGGGTTGGGCCTTGGGCTGTCCATTCCATTGGCCCCCTTTAGCCTTGCGCAAGCAGCAACAGCCAGTTCACGCCGGTTGATCCTTGTGGAGCTGTCCGGGGCGAATGACGGATTGAATACGCTCGTTCCTTTTGGAGATGACCGTTATCGCGCCTTGCGTCCGAATATCGGCCTGGACCGTCATGAGCTTTTGGAACTCAATGACTGGCAGGGCCTGAATGCCGCGCTTGAGCCTTTGATGGGCGCCTGGAACGCGGGCGAGATGGCAATCGTTCAAGGTCTTGGCTATCCGCAACAGAGCCGGTCCCACTTCAAGAGCATCGCCTTGTGGGAAACCGGCGGTGATGGCACGCGCGCGGGCCGCACCGGTTGGCTTACAGATGACCTCCTCACGCGCGAAGGCCTCAACCTCGACGCCGACGGTATCAGTCTTGATGGCGGGATGGGCGTCTTTGCGTCCAGTGAAGGAACTTGGATCTCACTGACGTCCCTCCACCAACTGCGCACGCTTTCCGCCGCCACACGCACGTTCGATTATGCCGGCGATGCGCATGGCAATGATGCCCTCGGCCTGCTCCTCGAGCGTGCACATTCTCTTGATACCGCCATGGCCAACATCAGTGCCAAGATGGCGCGTACGCGTGTAAACCGCAGTTTCCAGCTTCGCGGCGGCGAACTGGGGCCGCAACTGGGCCTTGCTTTGCAACTCGTTGCCCATGGAATTGAAACCCCGGTGTTGAAGGTTCAACTGGGCGGATTTGATACCCATGAGCACCAGCGGGGCACCCATGCATACCTGCTTCGAAACTTGGCACAGGCGCTGTCGGGCCTCAGAAGTGGCCTCAAAAGCATTGGGCAATGGGACAATACACTGGTGATGACATACAGCGAGTTCGGCCGCCGCGCGCTCGAAAACCAATCGGAAGGTACAGACCATGGTACGGCGGCACCTCATTTCCTGATGGGTGGCGCTGTAAGGGGTGGGCTGTGGGGGGATCATCCCGATCTAGGCATACTCGAAGAGAACGATCTGCAGTTCACTATGGATTACCGGGCCCTTTACCACACTGTTCTAGCGGACTGGTTTGGGGTGAAACATAATCAATTCAACGACAAGGCTGATAAAAGGCTAGATGGGTTGGTTGGCTAGCCGCCTTGCTTCCATTTTCAGTTTCGGAGGTACTATCCATGCGTAAGTTTCTCTCGGCAGCAGCAATCGCTTTCACCTTGTCTGGTGCGGCATATGCTCAGGATTGGGGCAGTGGTTTAGCGGCCTACAAAGCTGGTGATTACGCTACGGCTCTAAGGGAATGGCGGCCTTTGGCTGAGCAAGGGAATGTTATGGCTCAATACGTCTTGGGGGTCATGTACAGAGATGGTCAGGGCGTTTCACAGGATTACCGAGAAACTGAAAAATGGTATCAAAAGGCTGCTGCACAGGGGTTTGCTCCTGCTCAATTCAACTTGGGGGTCATGTACGAGTACGGTCAAGGCGTTCCTCAAGACCACAAGGAAGCTTTGAAGTGGTATCGCAAGGCCGCTGAACAGGGGGATGCTGATGCTCAAACCAACTTGGGGACGATGTACGTCAACGGCAAAGGAGTTCTGCAAGACAATGTACTGGCCTACATGTGGTACAACATTAGCAGTACCAACGGGGATGAAATTGGAGCCGTGAACAGGGGCGAGGTAGCCAAGCTGATGACCCCTGAGCAGATTTCTGAGGCTCAAGCGATGGCCCTTGAGTGCATAAGTAGCGGCTACAAAAGCTGCGGCGACTGAGCATCCCAAGTTGCCTTTGTGAGCTTTGCTTGAGACAGCCAAAAGCCTTCGCCGCTAGGTATACGGATTACATGCAGGAGCTGTATTTATTCAGGAGCCGCTTGTAGCGGGTCGGACCCAAAACGATTGTCTCCCATAGTCCCCTTCATGCAATACCAAACGAGCAACACAACAGCCCCAATAAACGGTACGAAAATAAGGAGAAGCCACCAGCCACTCTTACCGAGATCGTGGAGGCGTCGGACTGCAACGGCAATGCCAGGTAGTATTAGACCAAGTGCTGCAATTGCACTTGCAGCCCCGAAGTCGGTAGCAAAAATCGCTAGGTCAATCACTGTCGCGGCGATGTTGACTAATATAGCAAAAAGCGTCCACCACCAGTATTCGGATCTGCTGGACCTGCCCTCAAAGTCAACATATCGGTTGAAACCGGAAGATATAGCTTCTCCAAAATTCATAGCCGTCATCCTTCAATCGATTAATGTGGGCGTATCAAGGGGGGCTCAATGCTGCCGTCAAAGGGCCTGAGCCCAATGCTTATAAATGACATCACACCCTTTGCTTTCTTTAAAATGAACCTACAGACTTCTTAGAGGCTATCAACAGAAAGTTCACTTTGAGCTCTAGAACTGAAAATCTACAGGATTTCTGTCTTTTGCCCTCTGAGCGTTCAACCCGCCCGGTTCAATCCCTCGGAAGTTGATTGCAGAGGCCTCAGGCTCAAGACTGATAGCCATTAGATTGCGATTGGCTCTGGGAAGCGTGGAAAGATAAAGGGATATACACTTGCATCCCTGCCCGGAAGCTGCGGAAGCAACAGGCAAAGTACCGCAAGCGCCGGCACAAACGCCGGAACGGCCCCTCTCATGTCATTGCTGCGAGATCATTTTCGGTAACCTGAAGGATTGGCTACGTCTGGCAGCCCGATAAGATAGGTGCCCGAAGCCTTCTTTTCAGCCATCCCCCTAGCGGCACTCGTCATCTATTGGCTATGAGCCTCGGCCCTAGCGCGCCACACAAACCTCATTCGAGCGTAATCGTTCTAACTCCGATCTCGAAAAAGAGGATGTTTTTTTCAAGAAATCCTCTTTAGCCATGCAGTCTTTGTACGGCGAAGTTGTGCCCATTGCGGTTATGCGTCCCCAAGCATCCAGTTCCAAGTCTACCCAAAAAGCCCCTCCTGAATTCAAGAAATAACCTTTTGATTCTGCTATTTTCATTTGACCATTGGCAAGCTCATTCACATCAATCTGACCATTTCTGATTTCCGTAAAGTGGCATTCTCCTGTGGAGCATAAAACCCGGTTGCTTTGCCCGCTGGGAAAATCTTGAAAAGAGAAGATTATATTTCTAGTGTGTGTTGCCATCCCATAAGATATTAATACATGATCTGCGCGCAGAGATACTAATTGAGCGATGCCATGGTCTCCAAAGTGATGATCCGAGACTACTACCCACTCCAAAAATGCTTTTCTGCGGTCATACCATCTGGACACACATTGCGTGTCTACGCAGTTTTTTAACAGCCATGAGGTGGCATTTTCGTTGTCGGTATCGAACCATCCAACCGGTGTACTTCCCTCATAGTATGGCATATTTTCTGGCCATTGGGAAACTTCCATTTTGGCTCTAGAATACAAATTGGGGAAAATAGAATTAAATACCCCTTCAATATTTGATGTAAGGGGCGCGTTTTCTTCATTTGGATTTTGGGAGGCAGCCACTATAAGATCGGTTAAAAATTGAACTGCTGAATTTTTACTTCCATCTTGCCTGGAGTTAGAAGCGGGCTTTGGTCGCTGTTCCAAGTTGCCCGGCTCTGTTACCTGGCAGGATAGATCTCTAAGTTTTGCCTCGTCTACAAAGAGGGTAAAATTACCCACCTTCCACTTTTTCTTCCCAACAAGGCCATACGTTGCTCTTTCACACAGCTGTACATCGTCGCATTTTTTAGGGTTGGACATGCATGTTTCTACATCGGCCTGCTTTCTAAGCATGTTATCATTTTGATTTGCATCCAACTGAGATTTTAGGATTTCCACCTCAGTCCTAAGGCGCCTATTTTCTTCAATGTAGCTTTCCAAAAGCGACTCTAGTTGGTCGATTCTTTGATCCCCAAGATCCGTGGCGCGGCCTTCTGCGGCCAAGGTCACAAACAGCATCATATGAAGAAAAAATGATCTCATGTGTTCAGCGAGCCTTACTGAAAGATGCACTTTCTGCACCAAAGGCGTGCAGCATGTCCTGATTACTACTCTGCACGGTTCAATAACGAAAAACACCCCGGCTGCAGGTTTCTTATCAAGAAGGGTTCAAGGCAGATGTGAATTTTGCCCCTAGCAAGAGCTGACAGGGGGAAATCTTTGGCACAGCACCTAACGGGCTGTATGCCCCGCTCAAGTCGCGTCCGATCAGCTTGCGTGATTGAAGTGCCCCGCGTGCAGGCAATAACTTATCTTCTGAGAACGCCTGAGTTACCTCTGAAACGCGTGGCGCTGGTTTGGCAGCCAATCCCACGCAGGTGGCTGAGGTATTTTACGGCAATCGTCGGGTCGTCTCTAAATGTACTAGGCACCTACACCAAGTCGCTATCTTTTTTGGAAGACAAAGGTGCTAACCATCATCAGGTAATGTGTGGACAACCTGAAATTGCTATCTCCTCGTACGACACCTCCCAACTGGCAGTCCGCACGTCCACAATGATTTTTCAGCACAAAGATGGGTCAGCATGATTAAGCACGCGATCGCAACACTAGCCTTGTCATGCTGTTTGGCCTCATCTGCCGTCCGGGCACAGGAAGCCGACTGTAGTGATTGGTTATCAGCAGATTGGGAGGGGACGCAGCAATTCTGGGAAATGGCAACTGTGGCAATTGTGACCGATTGTTTGAGCGCCGGTTCGGACGTTAATGCTCGGCGCAAGCATGGAAGAACACCGCTTCATATGGCGGCTGCCCGAAATGGTAATCCGGAGGTGTTGGTTGTTTTGCTAGACCACGGGGCTAACATCGGCGCCAGAGATCTAGATGGGTACACACCACTTGGGTTTGCTGCCAGTAAGGATAGCCCAGAGGTGCTATCTGTTTTGCTAGCCTCCGGGGCTGACGTAAACACGCGAGGGTACAAAGGCACAACCCCGCTACATGAAGCTGCTAAGTATACAGCCAATCCAAAAACCATAATCACATTACTGGATGCTGGCGCCGATGGGACGTTGGTCAACGATGACGGCAAGACGCCATTCGATCTCGCCGAAGAGAACGGAGCATTAAAGGATACAGTTGCCTACTGGGCGCTGAACGATGCAAGGTTCGAGTAAGAGCACCGCCTGGAGCTTGGGACTGTGGTGATACCAGTTCCTGCTGCAGCGCCTTTGACGCCACCAGGCACATGATGCTTAAAAGGTGGCTCATCCTTGCGGGACAAAGCCCTTCAGGCGATGTTTCGGCCAGAGGCCGCTCCACTTGGGTACTGCCGGAGGAAAACTTATGCGTTTGATTTTGCCACTTATCTTTTGTGCAAATGCGGCTTGGGCTGATTGTGAGCCGGGTAAAGAGTTGTTCATGGCCTGCTCCTTCCAGAACGGTAAAGCGGTTGAGGTCTGCACGGACGGCAATGTTGTCGATTACACGTTTGGCAGGCCGGGTCAGCGGCCAGAACTTGCGCTCTCTCTCGCATTTGCGGACGGGGCCGAGATGGTGCCTTGGAACGGGGTGAGCCGCTCGATCTGGGAAGCTATCCGACTGAGGAACAACGATGTCGTTTATGAGGTGTATGGGGGGTTTGATCGGCAACTCGCTGTCGATGATACAAAGACCCATGCGGAGGTGTTTTTTGGAGGCATCTACGTCGAGGACATAAACGGCAACGAATTGGCGCACCTAAGTTGTAACCCAGCGACTGTGAAATACAGCTTTTGACCAACGGCTTGGCCTACCAGAGCGGCAATTACTTACGAGTGAAGATGTGATCCAGCTTCGACTAGCTTCCATGCTTTTGGGGGCGCGATGCTGGGCAGAGGCTGGCCCGAAAAATCAATTCCACTAGCTGTCTTTAGAAATTGCACCGCTCAAGCTGGGTTACTGAGTATTTGCTGATGGCGAACATTCTTGTTTGGTCTGATGACTGCTCGATAAACATAAGGCGGTTGCTTATCGAGCCGCCCTCCATCCAGTCGCCGCGACAAATCACATCATAGAGTGTCGCCTCCATATCTCGAACTGATACCGGGTTGGTAAGCGTGCATGTCTCTTCGCACGTATCATAGGTGCCGGAGCCAATCGGGATTTGTGTGCCCATACAGTCATCAGCAGGAAAGCACCAACCCCTCAGGTCTTGGGCGCTTGCCGAGCCTGAAAGCAAACCGACACCGACAATTCCAGCGAGTAAAACCTTGCGCATTCCGACTTCTCCACGATCTTTGGGGGTAGTTGAATGCTATCAGAACAATCCTTCAAGCTGTTCTTTGTTTCTTGGCTAAAACTACCTTTCTTTAGAGGGCTGAAAGGAAAACTACATCCCACAATATCCTTTGGAAATTTATCGCAAATGCCTTTCCAAAAAAGTTTCCCAAAGCACATAGACTCAAACTGGGACACAAGCTTGCGCTGGGCAGTAGCCTATGCTTTTCATCCGGCGTGTAGTTCTTGGAGGAGGTTCCGGTGTTCAGACTGTTGATAGCTTGTTTGGCCTTAGCCATGAGCATGGATACGGCACTTGCTCGCGAGGTTTCAGGGACAGCAAGAGTTAGAGATGCAGACACAATCGTAGTCGCTGGAACTCCAGTCAGATTAAATGGAATTGATGCCCCAGAGAACTCCACACGAGCAGGCAGAAACGCAACAAACTTCATGAAGAGATTGCTTAGGGGCGAGACAGTTGCTTGCACTCTGAATGGCGAGAAGACCTATGATAGATGGGTTGGCGTTTGCTACATCACGGTAGATGGTCAGTGGAGTGATATTGGAGCAATCGTCGTCGCTAATGGCCATGCTCTTGACTGCCGGCGTTACTCTGGTGGCCGCTACCGTTCCTTGGAACCGTCAGGCGCTAGGCAGCGATTGAGGCAAGCTAGGTACTGCTAGGGAAGGGTTTGAGACACCCCGATTGAATTGGTCAAATCAAACCACTGACCGCGCATCTGATAAACCTGTCCGACTGTGCAAACACCCTCTGATCCGCATCACATCATAGGCTTCACACCTCGCATGTTGAAATGCCACAGCGGTGTGCGCTAACCGCGCATCTTTCCCCAACAATCGCGGTGACGGAGTTCTAACCATTGTGCGCGACGACCAAGCCGGGTGTGATTGCGTACCCGAGCAAATTCATACCGTTGATTGACGCGGGCCTCTTTTCCGATGTGGGTAGCAGTGTAAATAGATCTGCCGCTTGGTCCAGAAATCGCAGGCAGGGCCAGCCTCATCGCGAGATAAGCTTTTGCTGGTAAACGTGGCGCATTGGTCAATTTGGCTGCCTCTCCATGCATTTGTGAAAATCAATTGTGTGCGGTCAGAATCTCTGCAAAGTCTCCGCAGGTGAACTAAAAATTTTAACAAGGCGTTTCATGGCATTTGGTGTCTTCATCCACCGTACAGATTCAATCTATGACGATGTTCCTTCAGAACAGTACCAGTTCCCAAAACAGTACCTGTCACGTGCTGAACAGTGCGTTGGAGATTGGATCGTCTATCTGGAACCCAGCAAGGTGAGAAACACCAAAGGGTACTTCGCGGTGGCCAAAGTACAGGAGATCATTCCTGACCCACGGCTGAACCACATGTACATTGCTGTGATTGAACGCGGTACGTATTTGGATTTTGGCGATCCGGTGGATTTTAACGATGCAGGGTTTGTTGTCGAGCAGGGACTACTGAACGACCAAGGGCGCATCTCTGGCCGCGCACAGGCCGCAGTAAGAACCCTAACATCTAAAGACTTCAGTCGTATTGTTGAACGTGGTTTGGGCCATGACGACGCTATACTACCCCGCACAGGCGATGTTGCGGATCAAATTGCCTTTGCCGAAACCCAAACGCCATATGAGCTACCTGCACCAAGACGCCGCATTGATCAGATCACCAACCGGGCGATCCGTGACCGAAACTTTCGAAAAACCGTGCTGCGTGCCTATGACGAACGCTGCGCCATCACTGGGCTACGTTTGATCAATGGTGGTGGTCGCGCCGAAGTCGAAGCCGCCCATATCCGAGCAGTTGAACACGATGGGCCGGATATCGTCAGCAATGGTATCGCGCTTTCTGGCACGGCCCATTGGATGTTTGATCGTGGTCTGGTTGGGCTGAGTGATGATCTGGATATCCTCGTGTCACGTCAGGCCAACGACCAAGATGCGATAAGATCGATGATCAACGATAGCGGCAAGTTGATTGCACCTAGCCGTTTGGCGAACCGTCCAAGGGTGGAATTTGTTCAGTGGCATCGGAACGAGTGTTTCAAAGTCTAATGCGTGTGTTGATCAGCGGGCAGTATGGCTGCGCGTTTAGTCACGAAATTAGTCAAGCTTAGGGCACTTGCTAGTCGTCCTGATGATCCTTCGATCCAATCTTTAATGGCTTGGAGTACTCTGCATCAAACACTTCATGGGCGCGTTTGAGGACCATCGCAACGGTAAGAGCGAAATGCAAGTATATTGAAATTAAGGCACCAGCTTCTACTGACGCTAGAATATCCGCGGCTAAGAAAACTAAAATAGTGGTCACGGCCAATCCGGAGACGAATATCAGGTAAGATATATTGGCGTTTATCTCACGAAGAATTTTCGCGCATTTTCTGCTGCCTCTACCTCTTTACGCTCCAAAATTATATCACAACTTTTTCTACGATCAGTTCGAAAGACGCCGTACATTGCGACCTGTACGCTGAACAGCAGTGCAGAGAAAAATAGCGAATACCGAAATAGCAGCAGAGTATACTGAAGCTGAAATTACGACGCAAAAATGCCAACAAAAAAGTCCAACAAGTGCAGTGATCAGCCCCACATAAGTGGTCCAGTTTGAATGTTAGTGCATGATTGGCCTGGGTTCCATCGGGATGATGGTTTCCGGGGCCGGTGGGCGGTAGCCCAGAGCACTGTGTGGTCGCTTGGTGTTGTAGTGTTTCCGCCATTGTTCGAT
>Ga0189289_10071_pt1 | contig 138383 bp, 141 predicted proteins | sample UW106minimetaG_FD_130313 | JGI IMG/M metagenome (GOLD analysis project Ga0189289, IMG submission 130313) | Marine microbial communities from the Costa Rica Dome - UW106 mini metaG | ecosystem: Environmental > Aquatic > Marine > Oceanic > Photic zone | place: Costa Rica: the Eastern Pacific... | reverse complement strand
TTTTAAAAAGTCTTGAATCACCTGGTAAAACCAGTGTCAGTGCAGCTGTTTTAGCGGCTGTCCCGAAGCGAGATGCGCATTATAGAGATCCCATTTCTGATCGCAAGCGTTTATTTCAGAAAAGTGTTCGACTGACGATTTAACAAACAAAATGACTAACTTTAGGCCTATATGCTGGTATTTACTTCTATATATATAATTGTAAAGGCTTATTAGTTGGCGAATTTGTAATAAATGGTTAACATAGCTAAGCCTTATATTCTTATAAACACACAATCTTTTAGGTAGATACATGAACTCACCCACTATAATAAATATAATTCTTTCCGTCGTTCTTGCTATTGCGGGCTATTTTTTATTACCTGTTATCGCAACAAACCTTGACTCTAATGTTGCCATAGCCGTTGGTTTACTGCTTGGCGGTATTCTCGTCCCTATCATTAGTAGTCAGTTTTCTGGAGCTGCAACAGTCACAGAAGAAGCAGACGTAGATAATAGTAAAACATTGTATGTTGGCAATTTGCCTTATCGTGCCAATGAGCAAGCCGTGCAACAACATTTTGAATTACAAGGACAGGTGCACTCTGTTCGTTTAATGAAAGATCGTCGTACAGGCAAGCGCAAAGGTTATGGTTTTGTTGAAATGACCGCAGCGGGCGCAGAAAAAGCGATTCAGAACTTGAATGACTCAGAGTTTCAAGAAAGAACGTTAAAAGTACGCATGGCGAAAGACAAAGTAGAAGACTAATTTCAGTCTTGTTAGTTACCTCTATATAGCAGCAACAAAAAAGCCGATGATAACATCGGCTTTTTTTATGCAAGAAGCTTATTGGTAATTCGTAAATTACAGTACTGAAACCAACGCCGAAGCTAATGCATCGACATTGGCTATACTGATACCTGCGATATTCACTCGGCTCGAGTCGACAAAGTAAACGCTATGTTTGTTGCGCATCTCTTGAACTTGCTCTGGCGTGATACATAAATATGAGAACATGCCTTTTTGCTCTTTCACGAAGCTAAAGTCTCGTTGAGCGCCTTTCTCAGCAAGTTTAGTGACTAACAGTCCGCGTAGCGTTTGCATACGTGTGCGCATAGCTTCAACTTCGGCTACCCACTCAGTACGTAATGCCTCATCGCTCAAAATAATGTCTACCAAAGCACCACCATAAGAAGGTGGCATTGAATAGATGCCTCTGGCAATAGATTGAATTTGCGTTTGAATAGCTTGGCGGGTTTGGGTATTTGCCGTGATCATTGCAGCTAAACCTACGCGCTCACGATAAAGGCCGAAGTTTTTTGAACATGAAGCGGCAATGACCACTTCAGGTAAGTTTTCCACTAGTAAACGCAAACCGTAAGCGTCTTGCTCAAGTCCGTCACCGAAGCCTTGATAAGCCACATCAACAAACGGAATAAATCCGGTTTTTTGTGCTAACTCTAACACTGTATGCCACTGCTCAGGCGTTAAGTCAGCTCCCGTTGGATTGTGGCAGCATCCGTGTAGTAACACCACGTCACCAGATTTAACTTGTGCCAATGTATCGACCATACCTTCAAAATTGATGCTTGCATCTGCTTTGTTGAAATATGGGTAGGTTTCAATTTTAAGCCCAGCGTTACCAATAAGTGGGATATGGTTAGCCCATGTAGGATCACTGACCCAAACCGTTAATTCGCTATTACAACGCTTAATCAGCTCAGCTAAGATACGCAATGCTCCGCATCCGCCTGGCGCCTGAACGGCTGCAACACGATCTTCAAGCATGACTTTGCTGCCTTTTCCTAACAGCAACTGCAACATGCCATCGATATAGCCTGGCACACCTTGAGGGGTAATGTAGGTTTTAGAATCTTCTTTAGCCAATAGAAGCTCTTGAGCTTTAGCAACAGAAGATAAAATTGGTGTATGCCCTTGCTCATCTTTATATACGCCTACTCCCAAATCTATTTTTAATGGATTGGTATCAGCTTTATAAGCAGTTGATAATCCCAAAATAGGATCGGCGGGTAACTGGGGCAATACTTCAAACATGATGTTCCTCTGAATTTATGGTGAATAGGCTAAACGGCAGACATTATGCCATTGCCTGATGATTTTTCGAACTTAAAATAATGCTATTTTATAGCGAAATGATAGCTATTTTCGGCAATGCACTGAGCTTCATTATTAAATGTTCGTTCTTGCCATGAAACTTGCTGCTGATTATCCACTAAAAGCAAGGTAGATGAGCGTGTTCCATATTCTGGGCTTTGTATGAAAATGGAAGATAATTTTCGCTCCCATTCTATTGGCACACCAGTTTGCGGCAAGGTATCGTCTTTGGCTTTGGTTTGATTCTTGAGTAAAGCAAATAATTGTTCGCTTTCTAGTGACTGAGAGTCTTGGCAATATTCGGTTAATTGCGTCATACCCTGCAACGTTTTAGGCCAAGGGGTATTTAAACTCGCATTAGATAAACCGTATACGCCTGTGGTTAACTTGTCCGATTGAAGTGTGTGATTGTTGAATACATACAGGTCGTTCCAATCACCAAAGAGTAAGTTAAAGCCATTGTATTTTTCAGCGTTCGCTGATATCTGAGCCAGATACCCTTCACTACTAGGCGAATGTTGCAAATAGTCACTGACTAATTCGCCTCTGGAGATGGCATCAGATGCAATACGCTGAGGATCGCGAATATTCGTTAACGCGGATAATTTTCCTTGTTGATTAATCCCCATCCACGTACCACCAGCGCGTAGGTCTTTACCAGCAAGAATGTGTGGATGCTCGGACCAAAAAGATGATTCGCTTGTCGGCCTTTCAAAAAACTCATCGCGGTTAGCCGCTACAATAAGCGGGTAATTGGGGTGCTGATTTACAGCGATAAATAAAATACACATAAGTTTTCACTACTAAGTTAATGCTCTTAATCATCCGCGTTTTTCTGCGCCGAGCTCTCACTGGCTAGATGTTCATCAAGTTCGGTAAATAGCGACGCTGAGTTTTCGACAAAAGTGTTTACATCCGATGCGGGTCTGAATTGATAAATTGGCGGCAACATAATGCTGTTATATGCAGGTTTAGCACTGAAATCGTTACTGCCTAGCATGCTCAAACTCACTATTGGTACAACGATCACCAAGGTCATCATTGAACTTACAAGATTACGTCGCTTATTCGTTTGGTGAAAAGCAAAAAACAATGACAACCAAATGCAAGCAAATAACACCAGCGCATACACCATTAGTTCAACCCAGATTAACCCCTCTGGTGCATTGAAATTGAAAGAAACCAGTTTTTCCAATAAATACAAACCATAAAAAATAAACAGTGTAAGCCACAATATAGAGAATTGACTCACCACCCTACTTTCTTTATTGAAGACCTTACCCATAATCGCGAAGGCTATCGGCCAAGCGCTTAAAAGTGCCATTTGACCCATTTCTTTAGGTAGCATATCAAACACATTGTAAGCCACGACACTGTTGGTAAACTCAAGCACCATAGACAGCACCAAGTACGCCAAGGTCAACAGAATCGCTACCCCGCTGTGAGACAACCAATTCAGGCTTTCTTCTAATTGACTCAGAGGCAGCGCTGCTGAAACGGGTTGGTTTGTATTAACCACCTTTAAGCGTGTGCGCCCAAGTTTTAGAATATCGTTGCCTTGCAATTGCCCACTTGGCAACAACTGCTTATTTACTAAGGTGCCGTTTACTGTGTCACAATCCTCAAAAGAAATAGTGTGGTCTTCACTATCTTGTTTTATACGCACATGTTCAGCGCTGATATAAGGGTCTTCTAAGCGCAAATCACAATGATGATCTCGCCCCACTAAAATTTCTGATTTATTAAATTTAAAATATTTTAATGTTTGGTCTTTACGTGAGAGTAGTTCAAGCACTATTGCCATGCTATTGCCCCCACGAATTGCTTAGTAAATCGCATTGCAGATCCCTGACTTACACCAGCTAAAGTGAAGTGACTTATCAAGCCCTGAGACTCATGGTTTAGTGTCGCCCCTATATATAAAACATCATATAAATGGGGGAACTCCTTATACGCACGCAAACATAAAATACTTTTGGTTTTTACATCATGGTTATTGGCAACAATATCTTGTTTGCACTGATAGTTACTGACATCATTTTTACCCGCATGGTTACCTGCGCTTGCGCCTGAAATACTGCCACTAAAAAAGTCATAAAAACGATGTGCACCAAACTCATCACTTTCAAGCCATTCAAACTCAATTTCTATACCGCCAGTACGTAGACCGCCATGAAGGAATATTTCTTCGTCTAAACTACATCTATTTTCTACTGACAAATACAATGCTTCTTGATCGGCACTGTTTGAATCCCCCCAACACGACAATAACGGCCCTGTAAGCGTAGGGATTTTTGCGCCACCCAACTCATTTAGTTTCCATTCTTCGTGTTCAAGACGTTCAAACAAGCGCTGTTGGTTGTCCATCAGTTGCGTGGCGATCACGCGCTTATATTCATTGGCAGATATCGGTGTAAAGTCATTCATGCTTATCAATGCACGGATCTTGGTTAATGGCACCAAAAACCCAATTTGATTTCCCGCTGTGGCCACATTGACACCAACTACCTCACCTTCGGGGTTAACGACAGGGCCTCCGCTCATCCCTGGGTTAATTGAACCGGTGAAATGGATACGCTGATAGAAACTGTTCTTTTTAATCCCATTGAAGGTCCCCGGCACCACAATCATGCCTAAGTCGTGAGGGTTACCAAGTGAATAAATGCTGCTACCTTGTTCAGGTAATTGAGCAGACAAAGAGAAAAAGTCCGTGCTTTTATTGTCGCTTTGCACCTGCACTAACGCTAAATCGTTTACTACATCGATATTCACCAAAGATAACTCGCCTACCGTTCCGTCTGCGGCTAGGTACTCTATACGATACTTTTCTGGAAAATAAACATACTCAGACACCACATGATAATTAGTCACGAGCACGCCCGAGTCATTAATTTGAAACCCTGAGCCGATCGAAGACTTATTTCCTGAACCTAATTCAATGATTCTAATTTGATACAATGCACTTTGATAATGACTAAAAAGGTTTTGTGCTGTTTGTTGAGCAAACCCCATAACGCTGTATAAAGCCAACGCGAAAAACAAATATCTCAAAATTCTTTTTTCCTTTTTTTATACCTGAGAGGCCATTTGAATGCGCATGCAGAGTTGGCACTCGACAATGAGGATGACATGTCGGATCATTCGTCTAGTGTAAAGTGCTACAACTAAGAAAGAAATGGCTAACAAATTAAATACACCGATTCTACATGAAGATTTACCACGTATGGGTAACGCGTTGAGCTGCTTTATTGGCAACACCGTGCTCAAAATGATGGGTTGGAAATTCAGTGGTCAATTCCCCGCACACAAGAAAATGATAATTGCCGTTGCCCCACATACTTCGAACTGGGATTTTGTGATTGGAATAGCAGTGGCATTTACACTAAAACTTAAAATTACTTTCTTTGCTAAAAATAGTCTATTTATCCCCCCGTTTTCAATGTTACTTAAGCGTTGGGGCGGGATCCCCATCAAGCGGCAAAAAGCGCATGGTATTGTGGATCAAATGGCCGAAAAAGCGCGTAATGCGGAGAAAATGATATTGTGCTTGGCACCTGAAGGCACCCGCAGCAGACGAGAAAACTGGAAAACGGGCTTTTTACATATCGCTCATAAAGCTAACATGCCCGTATTCTTAGTTGCATTTGATTATAAGAAAAAGCGAATTGAATTAGGTCCTGTGCTTACAATAAGTGAGAATATACCGTTAGAATTACAGCGCATTTATCAGCATTACCATACTGTGCATGCTAAATTCCCTGATAATGTAGCCACCAACTTAACGCCCCCCAGCGGAGACAAAGATTGAAAGACCAAGGTTTTACCACCCGTTTAGTACACGCAGATAGAATTATCAACAAACCACAAAACGGTGCCGTGCACCAAGCAACAAACAATTCCGTACTGTTTTCATTTGATAACGCACAAGACTTAGTAGATGTGTTTCAAGGAAAAATGGCAGGTCATGTGTACTCTCGCTCCTCGTCTGCATCTAGCGTGTCGCTGCAAAATATTCTCAATTCGCTAGAGGGAGGCATCGGTGCCATTACTTTCTCTACCGGTATGGCCGCGATTAGCGCTACTTTTCTGAGTTTGTTACGCAGTGGTGACCACATCATCCTAAGTCAATATTTATTCGGTAACACCAGCAGTTTAGCGAGCACGCTTGAAGGCCTAGGTATTGAGATTAGCTATGTGGACGCTACAAATGTGCAAAACGTGGCCGCAGCGATCACGCCCAAAACAAAATTAGTGTATGCAGAAACAATTGCCAACCCAGCGACCCAAGTGTCTGATTTAAGAGCAATCGGCCAGTTATGCGAAGAAAACAAATTGTTGTTTATCGTCGATAATACAATGACACCAGCAAACATCTTCCAGCCTAAAAGTGTCAAAGCCTCTTTGACCATTGCTTCGCTAACTAAATACGCATCTGGGCACGGAAACGTACTTGGCGGTGTAATAATTGATACCGGTTTATTCGACTGGAGTGGGTTTGACAACATACTTCCCATGTACCGCGGCGCCGATATACAACAATGGGGGCTTACCCAAATCAAAAAACGTGGGCTAAGGGATATGGGGGCAACCTTGTCACCTGATTCAGCGCATAGCATTTCGATTGGCCTTGAAACGCTAGCACTACGTGTTGAACGCATCTGTCAAAATGCATTGCGTCTTGCTACCTATTTACACACCCATGAACATGTACAGCAGGTCTACTACCCTGGCTTAGCGGATCATCCTCAACACTTTATCGCGCGAGAATTATTCACTGGCTATGGTGGCATTGTAAGCATTGACTTGGCAGCGCACATTGACCCGTTGGCATTTTTAAATGAACTTAAACTCGTGCTTTGCGCCACTCATCTTGGCGATACTCGTACTTTAGGTTTACCCGTTGCGTCAACAATTTACTTTGAGAATACAGCTGAGCAAAGAGCTGACATGGGTATAAATGATAATATGCTGCGCTTTTCGATTGGTATTGAAGATGTAGACGATATCGTCGCCGACTTTGAACAAGCCTTTGCCGCACTAGCGTAAAACATAGCGCTGAATATTAGGAACGAGTTGAACATGAATACCCTGCTCAACTCGCTTCCTGCGCTAAATCCATAGCGTACTTGGCTCCTGCTTATTTAAGGCTGAATAGTAAAACTAGTAGTAATCTTTACTTTACCTTCTAGCATTAACATCACTGAGCAATATTTCTCTGCAGAAAGTTGAACCGCCCGTTGAACATGTTTCTCACTTAGGTTTTCACCGCTAACTACATAGTGCGCATGAATTTCAGTAAACACCCTAGGCGCTTCATCCGCTCGCTGAGCATCAAGTTGGCATTCGCAGCCAGTAATCGCTTGGCGTGATTTTTTCAGGATCTCCACTACGTCAATAGATGAACAAGCCCCCACTGCAAGCAATACTGCTTCCATCGGTGAAGCTTGACTGCCCTCACCGTCCATTTCAATACATTTACCTGAGTCAGTTTCACCCACAAACTTCATGCCTGACTGCCAATTGACCGTCGCTTTCATCTACTACTCCACTGCGAATTGATGCAATAATATTTACTTGATTAAGGTAACTTTGCTTTTATCCAATAAGATGCGTTTCTGCTTGTACAAAGCGCCTAATGCCTTTTTGTACACATTTTTACTCACATTAAAACGTTTCGATATTTCTTGTGCAGAACTCTTATCCGTTAACGTCGAGATGCCGCCATGAGCTTCTAAATCATCAATTATTTTCTCAGCCAGATCGTTACGCGCTCCATCATCATGAAACTGAAAACACAGGTCAATTTTGTTGTCTTCGCGAACGCGTTTAATAAACCCTTTGGTGCGTTGACCTATGCGTAGCGGTTTAAACACTTCATCTTTGAAAATCAAACCAAGGTGGCTACCGTTTATCACCGCCTTATAACCCATGTCACTACGGCCACAAATCAGTAAATCAACTTCTTGCTTAGGGTCGAAGTTTTTGCCTTCTTCAAACAGAAAATCTCGCAATCGCGTTGATGCCGCCACTCTTCCTGTTTCATCATCAAAGTAAACAAACACCACATAAGACACGCCTTCTGCCATGGGGAAGTCTTGTTCGCTGTAAGGCACCAAAATATCTTTATCTATGCCCCAATCTAAAAATGCACCGACGTTATTAACACTGACCACTTTTAAAAAGGCACATTCATCAACCTGAGCAAGCGGGGTTTGGGTTGTAGCAATTAATCGACTATCACTGTCGTGATATACAAATACTTGGCAGGTGTCACCTACTTTACACGCCTCGTCAGCGAACTTAGTCGGTAGCAGCACTTCACCGTCGTCTCCACCATCAAGGTAGAAGCCGAAAGGCACTTGTTTAATTACTTTTAATGAGTTGAACTTACCAATTTGCAGCATAAAACCTGTCTGTGTTGAACTATAGAAGCGAACCTTATTGTACCTGATAACACAGTTTGTCACGGTAAAAATTCAAATTTACTAACAAAGAAGCTTAATTTAGCGCAAAAATTCGTGGCATAATCCGCCTCTTATCGCCTTTCTTCCTAATGCTATTTCTGGGTTCTTATTATGAGTATCGTATTTTTAAATGGGGAATACCTTCCTCAAGAGCAAGCAAAAATTTCTCCTATGGATCGCGGCTTTCTATTTGGCGACGGTATCTATGAAGTTATTCCTACCTACCAAGGTAAGACCGTTGGGTTTATCGCTCATATAGAGCGTATGCAACAGGGGTTAAGCTCTATTGGTATCAAACTGGATTACAGCCATGAAGACTGGCAACAGATCGTCGATAATTTGGTCAGTAAAAACGAATCGGGTAATCGCGGCATTTATTTACATGTGAGCCGAGGTACTGACAGCAAGCGTGCGCACGCCTACCCTAGTGGTGTCACGCCAACGGTATTCGCGTTTTCCTTTGAGATCCCAGCGGCACCGACTCCGGATAAATCAAAAGTAAAACCGTTTAACGTTACCAGCAGCGAAGACCTGCGCTGGAAGCGCTGCAATATAAAATCTACGTCTTTACTTGGGAATGTTATGCATTTTCAACAAAGCCAAGATCTCGGAATGCAAGAAACGATTTTATTTAACCAACAACAGCAACTCACAGAAGCCAGTTCATGTAATGTTTTTGTGGTTAAAAATAATGTGATAGCGACACCAGCACTGGACAATCAACTGTTACCTGGGGTGACACGTAAATTACTGCTAGCCATACTTAGAGAGCACAGCAACTATAAAATCGAAGAGCGCGTCATTACTATGGAAGAAGTCCGTAATGCTGATGAGCTGTGGCTGACCAGTTCAAGTAAAGAAGTCGCGCCTATTATCACGCTAGATGAAAAGCCTGTAGGTAGTGGCTCTGTCGGTGATGTATGGCAAGCGGCCCAAGCACTATTTAGTCAATATAAGTACCAATATTAAGGTCGTTAATGCCCCGTCCTATTTCAATCACAGTGGATCTTAACGCCATTCGCCACAACTTCGACTATGCTCACTCACTAGGCGCTCGACCCAAAAATGGCGACTCTCTCGATAACGTAAGCCAAACCATGGCCGTTATTAAAGCCGATGCTTATGGGCATGGCGCTGTTGCCACAGCCCGAGCTCTTGATGGTAAAGCGACATTGTTAGCAGTGTCGAGTATCGAGGAAGCCGTTAGCCTACGACAAAACCACATTAAAACGCCCATATTACTGTTAGAGGGTTGTTTTTGTTCTAGTGAGCTAAGTGTTTTAGATGACTTAAACCTGCAAGTTGTGCTGCATAATCAACAACAAATTGAAGAGCTACTAAATACCTCTTTAGATGAGCCTGCAGATGTTTGGCTGAAAATAGACACGGGAATGCACAGATTAGGTATATCCGCGGCCGATGCTAACCATACTTATCAAACGCTAGCCAACAGCAAAAATGTGCGCTCGATTGTATTGATGACCCATTTTGCAATGTCAGACCAACCCAATCACACCTTTTTTAAGCGTCAACATGAGGACTTTCATAACCTTGTAAAGGCATTATCAACGACTGACCAACTCATTCCAAATAGTGCAGCAAATTCAGCAGCCGTCATGTCCGCGCCAGAAAGTCATGGAACGTGGAATAGGCCTGGGATCATGCTGTACGGTATTAGTCCATTTGATCACGAAAATACGTTTTCTGCGCCTCTTATTCCGGCTATGCAGTTCCATTCTAAAATTATTGCCCTCAGGCAGGTCAATGCTGGTGAGTCTGTAGGGTATGGCGCAACATGGACAGCAACACAGCCAAGTATAATCGCCACAGTTGCCGCGGGTTATGGAGACGGATATCCACGCACTGCTAAATCTGGCACTCCTGTGATGATAAACGGTCAAATCGCACCTTTAGCGGGGCGGGTGTCCATGGACATGTTATGTGTCGATGTCACGCAGTTAAACAAAGTAAAAATTGGTGATGACGTAGAATTGTGGGGTAAAGAACTGTCGGTAAATGAGGTTGCTCAATGGGCTGACACACTAGGCTATGAACTTGTCACCCGTATGCCGACCCGAGCCAAACGGGTCTTTATAAACGAATAGACGATTGACGAGGATACTTTAGCGCTCTGCAACAATCACTGCACGCAGCGGCGCTGGGTATCCTTCAATGGTTTTTGTGTGATCATTCGGGTCTAAAAAATCAACCAAAGATTGACTGTCCATCCACTGCGTTGCCCGTTGTTCTTCTATCGTTGTCTTTGCTAAATCAACGACGCGAACATGCTTAAACCCTAATCGTGTCATCCATAAACATAGGGCGTCGGTACTGGGCAAAAACCAAACGTTACGCATTTGCGCATATCGATCACCCACCATAAGTACGGTATTCTCATCACCCTCAACTACAAGCGTTTCTAGAACCAGTTCACCACCAGGACGAAGTTGATTTTTGAGTTGCTGTAAAAAATCCAATGGACTTTTTCGGTGGTAAAGTACGCCCATTGAAAAGACCGTATCAAAAGCGTTTTTCTCAGGTAACTGCTCTACTCCCACAGGCAACAAGTGAATACGCGGATCTGGATTGAAATGCTTGATAGCTTGAAACTGCATCAAAAATAACTGAGAAGGGTCAGCGCCCACCACCATTTTCGCATTCTCACCTAACATACGCCACATGTGGTAACCGCTGCCACAGCCAACATCAAGCACATAGCGATTTTCTAATGACTGAATATGCGGCTGCACACGATCCCACTTCCAGTCTGAGCGCCATTCCGTGTCAATATGAATACCATGAACATTAAAGGGACCTTTACGCCATGGCATAAATTGTTTCAATAGCCCTACAATTTGCTTCTGCGTGTATTCACTTACATCGTCTGCTGCACCAAACTCGACTTTATCTTTGGTATTTATCACGCTGGGTTCAGTTTTTGGCAGTTTTCCTAATAACTTCACCCATTTATTGAAGTCTCCGTGCAATTGCTCTTTCTGCCATGTGGCAATTTGTCCAGGCAGTGACTCAAGCCAAGCGCTTAAAGGAGACTCTGCGATTTCTTTATAAAATTGATTAAACCAGCTAACTGACATGAATAGCGCCTGTAGAGTAAATAACTGAAGCAGTTTTAGTTTTTAATTGCGACGATAGATGCAAAGTTAAAGCATTGAAACCATAGTACAACATCGTCAAAGCCGGCTTTTTTCAATCGTGCCTGATGGGCATCATAGGTTTCAGCGCGCAGCACATTTTCGATTGACTCCCGCTTCTGGCTAATTTCCAACTCACTGTAGCCATTGCGCCGCTTGAACTCATGGTGCAAGTCTATTAATAACTCATTGCCTTGGGTTGAGTCATGACGCAACTTCTCAGAAAGAATAAAAATACCTCCTGGGGCTAAACCATCGTATATAGACTGAATAATTGCATCACGCTGAGATGGTTCAATGAACTGCAACGTAAAGTTCATCACGACACTAGATGCTTTTTCGATATTAATATTGGTTAAATCGTCGCAAATGACCTCAATAGGTGTATTCGCTTTATACGCCTTTACGTGGCGCTTACAGCGGTCGGCCATAGCTTCTGAATTATCTACCGCGATAATACGACACGCTTTTGCTTCGACGTACCTTGCAGCAGCAAGACTAACAGCGCCCAAGGAACAACCGAGATCATATATGTTTGAGTCATCTGTAGCATAACGCCCCACTAACTGACCGATAGCGTCAACAATAGTGCTGTACCCTGGAACCGAGCGTTGAATCATGTCTGGGAAAACGTCAGCAACCGCATCGTCAAAACGAAATTTGCTAACTTGTTGAGGCTGAGAATAAATGGCGTCTTTGCCTGATTGCATAAGATAAAACTTCTACTGATTACATTTCGTAATTCTACCCGCACCACTTGCGCCAAGCAATTGCCTTGACTAAAACAACCAACTTCTTATTACATAGGTAATATCAATACAGGCTATATGATTAAGATGTACAGGATTAGTTACATCAAACTTGTGGCTTCTGATAGAATATGTCACATAAATTGCAGGGTTGTTAATTAATCCCTTCAATATTATCGACTAAAGTATTAGTCTTGTAACTTAATGTAGAATTATTTATTGAAGGCACATAAATGGCAAAGTTTTTAATCGCAGATGATCATCCGCTTTTTCGCGAAGCTTTAGTTGGTGCGTTGGAACCGTTATTTGAAGAAGTTGAAATTTTACAATCAGATTCGCTTGATTCAACGTTAAACTCGCTGGATGCAAATCCGGACATTGATTTAATTTTGCTCGATTTACATATGCCAGGTTGTGAAAACTTTTACGGTCTAATACGTGTTACTCAAGATTACCCAGAAATTCCCGTTGCAGTCGTTTCAGCAAGTGACTCAATTGAAGTGGTATCTTATGTAATGAGTTTCGGTGCAAAAGGCTTTATACCTAAGTCTAGCCCTACGCCAACGATTGCCGAAGCCTTGCGAAGCATTATGAATGGTGAAGTATGGTTAACGGACGAATTAAAAGTACAAATAGCTGAAGTCGATAGTGATGAAATTAACTTAGCGCAAAGAATTGCTGAATTAACACCAAAGCAATTCCAAGTGTTAAAGCTTATTCACGATGGGCTATTAAACAAGCAAATCGCCCACGAGTTAAACGTAACAGAAGCAACGGTAAAAGCGCATATCAGCGCGGTGTTTAGAAAGTTAGAAGTTAATACTCGGACGCAAGCGGTATTATTACTTAAGAAGTTAAATTTAGAAGATTAATACAGCTTAGCTTGAGCACGTTAGTCAAGTTACCTTTCAACTAACGTGCTTCCGCTATTTTTATTCAGTGTTACCGATTTCGCTGAAATTCAGTGGTAAGCCATTTAATAATTTCTGATTAAAAGAATGGAATCGCTGTATTGCGGAAATCAAATCAGGGGTATGAACCTCTCCCATTTGATTAATTAATCCGTTTATTAAATCATCATATTGCTCACCACTTTCCAGTTTTTGTCTGGATTGTTCAAAAACATCAAGCATTTTGTCCAAGTAATGCGCTACTGGTTTAACGGTTTTATTCGGATCGCCTCTAGGGTCATCTTCACTAAAGTGTGATACCGATTCGTACGCTTGAATTGATTGTGTTTGTTCTTGTCTGGTTAATTGCAGCGCAAAGCCGGTCAATTCTTTTTCGTCATAGCCAAGTTTAAGTGCCTGATTAAACGCTGACTCTATATCCCCGTTAAAAAACTCGTCGGCTAAGTCACTAGCGTCGGCAACTAAGGTGCCAATGGCGTTCAATTCATCTTCATCAAGCTCACCCTGAACTGTGAATGATAAAACATTGCTATTAAAGTGCTCGTAACGTTCAGTTGAGGTCACTCTACTTGCTTCATGAGTGTTGGTTGCATTGTTTTCTTCTGCAACGACTGTATCCCCTGCAGTATTAAATTCTCGGGCTACAGGTTCTTTGTTCACGTCATTCTGAATGTTATTTTCTGTCGTGTTAACGACGTCCGGCTTAGTCGGCTCCACCGGTCTTTGGAATATCTGTTCCTCTTCTACTTCTTTCAGTAACTTTTGATTGAACTCGAAGCTTTCTAAATCTTCAAAGCGAATCATGACTTCGTCACCATCTAAAGTGCGAATACGCAACTCACCGCTATCTCGACGTTCATAGTTCACTTGGCTCTCCAAAGCAACCTTAGTGGCAATGGCTGCACTGGCTTCTTGGGTTTCGCCAAAAATCGATTCTCTTAGTTTCTGTAACCCCGTATCAATCAACTCTTGGCTACGACGAATACCGGTTTTTATATCATCATTCATAATACCGGCAAGGTCTTTTTCTGCCATACCAATACCTTTAAGTACCCCAGCACGAGCTTGCTCTAATAATGAATTTAGCGCCTCTTCATCAGCGCCATTATTTTTAGCATTTTTAACGGCTCCACCAACAAAGTTGAGTACGTTACGGGCCACCTCTTCAAAATCGAATAACCCTTTACTCTCTTCTTTTTGCTCTGTCTGTTGCGCAGCACGAAACTCAGGTTTATTTAGTCCTAATGAAACACTATGGCTCATTGAGTTCATCAAAACTTGCGCGGCAAATACACTTTTTGAAGCCCCTTTGTCACTTAGGGAGGCTTTATCACCTAGCATCGCTTGAGCTTGCTCTAGCCCAGCATCTCGTAATTTATTCTGCACACTGCTTGCCTCACCTAAATGAGCAGGCTTTTCATGCATGAAAGCTTTAATCTCGTTAATATTCATTTCAGCTACCTCACTATCCTCAATAGTTTATCGGCTGCAATGTGGTTAAATTTAGTACAAATCATTACATTCAAAAACTAATATTGCACAAGCGCTGAAAACACTTACAATCCCGCGCTTGATAAAAAACACTTCTTGGAGAATTGCCGTGCGCCCAACTGAAATTAATCCCGCGGACTATGACAAACAACTCGCACAAAAGATTGATAGCGTTGAACAATCTTTTGCGGCTTTCTCTATGCCAAACGTTGAGGTTTTTACGTCAGCTGCACTAAATTACCGGATGCGTGCTGAGTTTAGAATGTGGCATGACGGAGATAACCTTGACCATGTAATGTTCGACCAAGCCACCAAACAAAAATACTCAGTAAACCAGTTCCCGCCTGCAAGCGTTGTTATCAATAAGGTCATGGCCAAGCTGGTGCCACTACTGAAAGACAACGAAGTATTACGCAGAAAACTGTTTCAGATTGATTACTTAAGTACGTTAACTGACGAAGTATTGGTCACTCTGGTTTATCACAAGCCATTAGAAGAGGAATGGCTAATAGAAGCAACAGCACTGCGTACAGTGTTAAGAGAAGAATTTAAAATAGATCTTATTGGCCGAGCCAAAAAGCAGAAAGTGCTATTGGACAAAGATTATGTATTAGAAGCGCTACCGGTTAATGAACGAATTTATACTTTTAAGCAAATTGAAAATAGTTTTACCCAACCTAACGCTGGTGTGAACAGCAAAATGCTTGAGTGGGCGCTTGATGTCACGCAAGACTGTGAAGGTGATTTACTCGAGTTATACTGCGGTGCGGGTAACTTTAGTTTGCCATTAGCACAGAACTTTAAACAGGTACTAGCAACAGAGATCTCTAAGTCATCCGTTGCGGCAGCGCAGCACAATATACGTTTAAATAATATTGATAACGTCACAATACTGCGCATGTCTAGCGAAGAGTTCGTACAAGCACTGAATAACGAGCGCAGTTTTAGGCGACTTGAGGGAGTCAACCTTCAAAAATACAATTGTCAGACCGTTCTTGTTGACCCGCCGCGCTCAGGACTTGACGATGAAACGCTTGCTATGGTGCAAGGCTATGCCAACATCGTCTATATTTCATGTAACCCTGAAACGCTCAAAGATAACTTAGCGGTCTTGAGTGAAACACATGATGTGGTTAGATTCGCCCTTTTTGATCAATTTCCCTTCACACACCATGTGGAGTCAGGGGTATTCTTACAAAAACGTTAAACACCAGCGGCTTCTTTAGCGCCATTAGCGATGAACCGTAATTGTAACTTTACGCGCTGAGCCAATACGGCTTGTTGCTCAGCGCCAGAGTCTAATGCTTCTGCTCCGGCACTAAAGACAAGCTTAACCATTGCCTCAGCCTGTAAATTCGCATATTGGTAAGGTAAGCCTGTAGTACTCATAGTGTAATCTGTTAACTCAACAATAAAATGCTGGATTTCGCGCAACACTGCCGCTCTAAATGCCAACGAAGTCCCAGTATGCTCACGAAGCAGCAACCTAAACACATTACTATGAGCACAAATAAACTCCATAAAAGTATCTACGGAGGTGTTAATTACTCCACCTCCGGACGCGATACGCAATCGCGCTTGGCGCATCAACTGCCTAAGGTTTAAGCCCGCTTCGTCGACTAAGGTTAGCCCGAGTTCGTCTATATCTTTAAAGTGACGATAAAAAGAGGTGGGAGCGATACCGGCGGCGCGAGCCACTTCTCGCAAGCTTACACTAGACAAACTCCGTTGCTCATCAAGCAAACTGAACGCAGCTTCAATAATTGCACGTCTCGTCTTTAGTTTTTGTTCTTGACGACTCAAAGGACGCTCCAATTGAAAACAGAATCTTTATATATTATCAATATTTAACACAAATCAGCACGATAAATTATCGTTAAAACAGATAAATCGCTTGCTAATTAAGCGCTAGATAAGCTAAATTAGCGTACAAGTGTAAGCTCAATAAAGTCCTGCCTCTGTAATGAAAAAACCGCGTTTAATTATCACCAATATTTTAGTCTTTGTGATCACCGGACTGATCGCACTGTTGCTTGTTCCGTACGTTGCCTTTACGCAAGGATTCGATGGCGCAGAAATCATTGCCTGTATCACGCTTATATATTTCTCAGGTATGTCTATTACTGCCGGTTATCATAGGTTGTGGGCGCACAAAGCGTATGAAGCAAATGCGGTTGTACGAGCAGTGTTGGCTGTTGGCGGTGCAATGGCCTTACAAAACAGTATTCTACACTGGGTATCTGATCACAGAATTCATCATAGACACGTAGACAACAACGATAAAGACCCATACTCAGCTAAACGAGGTTTCTGGTATTCTCACATGGGCTGGATGTTACGTGAGTATCAAGTTGACAGATACTCGGATTACAGTAATTGCAAAGATCTGCAAAAAGATAAAATCGTAGTCTGGCAGCACAAGTACTATCTTCCGATTATGCTGATATCAAATTTCGGCATTCCAATGCTGTTGGGGTGGCTCAATGGCGATATATTCGGCATGTTGTTGCTAGCTGGCTTTTTCCGCCTGGTGGTAGTGCATCATGTTACCTTTTTTATTAATTCGCTTGCTCACATATGGGGGCGACAGCCTTATACCGACAAAAATACCGCCCGTGATAACGATATTCTAGCCTTCTTCACATTCGGTGAGGGGTATCATAATTATCACCATATTTTTGAATACGATTATCGTAATGGCATAAAGTGGTGGCAATTTGACCCAACTAAATGGCTCATCCGTGGATTGTCATTTATTGGTTGGACGAAAAATCTACGTCGCTGCCCCGAAGAACGCATCGAAAAGGCAAAGATGGCAATGCAACTCCAGCGTGCACAGAAGAGCTTATCCGTTCTCCCCAATGCAGATGAAATATTGCATAGCCTACAACAGGAATATGACCTGATATTACATAAAATGGCTGAGATGTACGCTACCAAGAAACGTTTAATGGAAATTCGCAAACACAAATTAAAACGTAATTATGAAAAGCTCGAACTGGATTTCAAATACCGAGAGCTAAAATACAATCTAGAGTTGCAGAAGCAGAAATGGTTGCAGCTTTACCAAGTTAAATACCAGATGGCATAAACGATAAGAGCTCCCAAATGGGGGCTTTTTTATTGCCGATAAAAACGAAAATGGAAGAAGATAGTTTCGAAGTAGAAGAATTGAAAAATATACGTTCAATACAAAGCGAATAGCATTGTATTGAACGATAGAGCGCTATTTAACGAGCGTTTTTACTCGGCTAAGTTTAGTGCTAAAAGCTCTGACTCAGCTAACGCGTCTTTATGAGCAATGACATTAATACGCATTTCTTTTTCAAAAAACTGCATAGTGGCAATAGCATTTGCGTCTTGCACTTGAGTTTTTTGTGCAATGTCTAATTGCATATCACGGAATTTAACGTTTTGCTGAATTTTATTAGCGATACATGAACCATCAATAGCAAATGTGGTTGATTCCATGCAGTCGAACAGTCTATTGTTCTGGGTATCAGCTTGAGCAGCGGTTGCTGCGAATGCGCTTAATAAGGCGATGATAGATAATTTGATTCTTAACATTTTGATTTCCTCGATAATTCGCTTAGCAAAGTGCTGAGCATCGCAATCCAATGTGGAAACAAACCAAACTCTAAACCACAGGATTATGACAATAATATGACAAAACTGTCTTTTTTGGAAGGTTTTTTACATTAACGACTTCGATACCGCAAGAAATTGCCAGCTGTGTAAGGCATTTTTGCCCTTGGCTCCACGCCCAATAATTCAAGGAAATCAATGCTCTAAGGTATTGATTGTGGGGCAAGCACCAGGGAAACTTGCCCATGAAACAAATATGCCGTGGAACGATGCATCTGGTGTTCGATTGAGAAAATGGTTGGGTATATCAGCGGAAAAATTTTATGATGCAAATAATATCGCCATACTTCCTATGGGGTTTTGTTATCCGGGAAAAGCAAAAAGTGGTGATAAGCCACCACGTAAAGAATGCGCACCTACATGGCATGAGCGGCTCATTAATAGCATGTCGATTGAACATATTTTACTGATAGGTCAATATGCTCAAACCTACTACTTAAATGACAAACTATCGCTGACACAGCGAGTGACTAATTGGAAGCGATACCAACCAAAGTACTTTGTATTACCCCACCCGTCTCCGCGCAACAATATTTGGCTAAAGAAACACCCTTGGTTTGAAAATGAGGTGGTACCTCACATGCAAAAAGTGCTGGCTAAATTATTGTAAATTCAGATAGTTAAGCGCTTTTATGCTGCGCAATAAACGTCAAAAGATCGTCAAAAGGCATTGGTTTAGCGTACATAAAGCCTTGGGCTTCATCACAGCCTAACTTCAACAAAAAATTAGCCTGCTCTGGTTTTTCAATGCCTTCTGCGATAGTTCTCAAGCCTAACTTGGCACCTAGTGTGACAATAGTTTCTGCGATGAAAGCCGACTTATTCGGACTAATTTCATTCACAAAAGCTCGGTCGACCTTTAAACGGTCTAGCGGCAATTGCTGTAGGTAACTCATTGAAGAAAAGCCGGTACCAAAGTCATCTAGAGCGACCTTTACGCCAAACTCTTTTAGTTCATGTAACGCGTCTACTACTAGTTGTGGTTCATCCATGACAATACTTTCGGTTATCTCTAGTTCAATACAATCAGGGGCTAGGCTGTTGTCTGTGATCGCTTTTTTAACCAAGTCGATAAATGCAGGGTCCCTGAATTGCGGCATTGACACGTTTACTGCCATGCGCAATCCGATGAAATTGGCTTCAGTTAACAATCTTAACTTTTCACAAGCTTCCTGCATTACCCAAGCGCCAATATCTATAATTAACCCTGAATACTCTGCCAGAGGCACAAATACCGCTGGCGAAACAAACCCGCCATCCGATGAAGGCCAACGCAATAGCGCTTCCATACCAATTATTTCTTGGGTAACCAAGTCGATTTGTGGCTGATACCAAAGTTGTAACTTTCGTTCGCCAAAATCATCACGCAGTTGGCGGATCATATCTAAGCGCCACGTCGTTTGCTCTTCCATTTCAGGGGCGTAATATTCGAAATTGGTTTTGAGGCTTTTCTTTGCGCGATTCAGTGCAATATTTGCATGTTTTAATATGTTGATGCCGCTGTGTTTTTTACCATTAAAACGATAAAAACCAAATGCGGCACTAAGTGGCAACATGTGATCTCCAGCTTCAAATGCATTGTTAAACAGCCCTTGCAGCGTAGCCGGGTTGACCTCCCGCTCAGTGCCTACAACGGCGAATACATCTGAGCCGATACGTCCTAATGCAGAAGCAGCGGGGAAAGTTGACTCAATACGCTGTGCTAAGGCCAATAATGTATCGTTGCCTGTGTCTTGTCCTAAACCATCATTAATATCAGCAAAATGATTGATATCAATCAGCGCTACCACATCATTCGCATGCTCAGCATCATTACTAATATCATTCAGCCTATTAATGAACTCGACCCTATTTGGCAACTTAGTCAACCAATCTTTAAAGGCAGCGGTATGCAGCTGATGAAACAAATTCACATTTTCATAGCCAATTGAAATACTAGATAAAAACACTTCTATCAGCTGTTTGTATTCATCTGAAATTTCTTGACCGACTTTTAGGTAAACAGCCGCGTCATAGTCGGAACTGTTTAGGTAAAGCACGGTAAAATGCTTGCCATATATATGTTGTTGCTGTTGTAAACACTGATTGACTACATGCACTATTTTTTCATCATGCAGGTTATCGATCTTGGTATTGATATAGCTCGCAAACTCGCCCGCAGCCCCTAAAACATAAACCGCGTTCTCGTCTTTATCGATAACTGAGCCAGCTCGCGCACAAACTACTCCTGATGAGTCCAAACCAATTAATGAGCTTATCTGGGTAACCACCCCTTCACAAAAGCGGTTAATGGAATGCTCCTCCAGCAAATTGGAGGCGGATTGAATAATTTTTTCCAGACCAATTCTGCTCTGATTAATGGTTAGAATCTGTTGATATGAACGCAACGAAGCAATGATAGTGGTGACTAATTTGCTGCGGGTTAATTCAGTTTTCGTCTTATAATCATTAATATCATACTCTTTGATCACACTTTCTTCGGGAGCGTAACCAGGCTGACCGGTGCGTAAAATAATTCGAGGTTCCGATAACCCCATTTCGTTACGCATTGTTTGGGCAACCTGAAGTCCAGCATCGTCAGTTTCCATGACGACATCTAATAAGATGATGGCAAGATTCGAACCAAGTGACTTAATGATTTCAAGCGCTTGAGCTTTAGAATAAGCGTGATAAAAGGTTAAATTCCGGTTATTGAGAACAAGATCTGATAAGGCCAATCGTGTCACTGAATGAATTTCTTCGTCATCATCAACAACTAATACATTCCAGCTACCGGTGAACTCTGTATTGTCTGCCGTATTTTCCTCAGACAGGAAAATTAGCTCATCATTCTCATATTCCATTGGGCACATTTAAATTACGATTCTCTTGAGTTTACCTAACCACTACAGCACTATTTCTTAAGTCTAGCTAAATCTTGACTAAATCAAAAATTAGTTTACCCAATATATTACCTAATGCCATGCTACTAGGAATAAGCACAGTATGGTAAATAAAATTTACTAAATTAGATATGTGAATGAGTACCTAATGAAAATAGATAGCCCAAATACGTCCCAAACGGTGCAAGCCCCTAAAAGCCCATCGACGCCAACAAAAACAGAGACGGCTAGTCAACAAACAACTGCGCAGCACAACCCAGAAACAAAAGGCACCGCAGCACTTATTACGCAGTGGTTTGCACAAATCGGTGTATCTTTGCCTTATCAAGGTTTACGAGCAAACAGCATTGAAAGCCGAGTGCAAAAGCGCCAGAAAATAGCCGCACAGCGCAAGCTAACCAACATAGAAAGTGTCTTTGAAAAAGCGCTCAAATTTTGTATCGAAGACGGCAAGAACGAACGTCTTGACCCTGATTGGTTCTATAACTTTGTGAATATGGCTGAGGAGATACACTCGCCCGCCATGCAGGAATTATGGGGGAAAATATTCGCCGTTGAAACCAACCGACCTGGCAGTTTTTCACTTCGTACCCTGCTAATTTTAAAACAGTTGACTCACAAGGATGCGCAAACATTTCGTCGGGCGGTTTCTTTATCAAGCAGACGAAAAGGTGATACAACTCCAAAAATACTGACCGGGTTTTATCAGCAACCTTCGATGCTAGCCGTTTTTCGCCTGCGAAAAGAGCAGCAACTTAACTTAGCAACATTTGGCTTGAGTTACCCTGACCTGTTATCGTTAATCGACCTAGGCTTAATACATCAAACTGAGATTGAGTCGGGAGAATGGCCAATAAATACAGATGTTGAATGGCGCAGCAATGGCCAAACGTTTCATTTAAATGCGAAGAAGCAGGGAACAACACTCAAGTATTTTAAATTTACGACATCTGGAGCTGAGTTGTTCACTTTGGTGGGCGCCAATAAGCAAGAGAAATACTTAGAGGCGCTAAAGCTGATATTAAACAATGCGTTTACGATCAGTTAAATACCGTCACCATCACCAAACTCGTGTAAGCCACATTCGCGCTTTAAGCCAAAGAAACGGGTGTCTTTCTCATCCATTCCTTCTTGCAATGAACGCGTTGTATGCCAGTCGCCAATCGACACATAGCCTTGTTCCCATAATGGGTGATACGGCATATCATTGTCTTTCAAATAGTAATGAACGTCTTTATTGCTCCAATCAAGGATCGGATACACCTTCACTTGTCGTGTCAGTTTTTGCAAAATAGACAAAGATTCACGCATTTCAGACTGACTACGGCGCAATCCAGCAAACCAGGTTTTAACCCCAAGTTCTGAGAGTGCTTGTTGCATAGGTTGTACTTTGTTCAGCTTATTGTACTGCTCAATACCCTCAGCTCCTTTTTCCCATAATTTACCGAAGCGTGCTTCTTGCCAAGCACCAGACATAGGTGCTCGGTATACTTGCAAATTAAGATTCAAACGTTCGGTTAGTTCATCAATAAACTGATAGGTTTCAGGAAACAAATATCCAGTGTCAGTCAAGACTACTGGGATATCAGGAAACTGCTGAGTTAGCATATGTAACATCACTGCAGCTTGGGCACCAAAACTTGAAGATAACATAAAAGTTGGCTCCAAATTTTCAAGCGCCCAGGTCACACGCTGAACCGCACTTTTCGCTTCCAACTGCTGGTTCAGCTCTTCCAATGAAACCTGCGTTAAAATCTTGGGAGTACCGTCGTTTGGCTCGGCATTTTGCGACGACTGCAATGTTAGGTTACGCATAAAAATCCTCAGCGGAATTAACCACTTCTGCGATTACACCTGTGCGAACAACAAAATCACCAAACGATTCATCGCTTTGCCCGTCTTTCGCCCATTGGCCGATTAACACGTCAAGCTCGTCCATAATCTGTTGCTCGCCGATGTTCTCTTTGTACATTTTAGGAATACGCGTACCTTCGCGGTTTCCACCTAGGTGCAAGTTATATTTTCCAGGTCCTTTACCGACCAAACCAATTTCAGCCAGCATGGCCCGACCGCAGCCATTTGGACAACCGGTAACACGATAAATAATGCTCTTTTGCGCTATTTCATGTTTAGCTAACAAGCCCTCTAACTGAGTAACGGCTTCTGGTAAATAACGCTCTGCTTCCGCCATCGCTAAAGGACAAGTGGGTAAGGCAACACAGGCCATAGAGTCTTTACGCTGAGCTGACAACTCATCTTCAATCAAGCCGTGAGCTCTGGCGATTTCTTCAATTTTCGCTTTGTTCTGCTCGCTGACACCCGCCACAATTAGGTTTTGGTTAGCCGTTAAACGGAAATCACCTTCGTGTATTTTGGCAATTTCAGCACAGCCTGTTTTTAACGGCTTACCGGGATAATCTAAAATACGACCGTTTTCGATAAACAACGTAAGGTGATGCTTTCCGTCAATGCCTTCAACCCAACCGATACGATCACCACGCTCGGTAAATTCATAAGCCTGACTTTCGCCAAACGTAATACCAGAACGTTTTTCTACTTCCGCTTTGAAGTTGTCAACGCCTACACGCTCAAGGGTGTATTTTGTTTTGGCATTTTTACGATTGACACGGTTTCCCCAATCTCGTTGGGTAGTAACAACGGCTTCAGCGACTGCAAGCGTATCTTCTACATTGATAAAACCAAAGTCACTTGCTTTACGTGGGAAGGTAGTGTGGTCTCCGTGTGTCATCGCAAGACCACCGCCTACCAACACATTAAAACCAATTAACTTTCCATCTTTGGAGATAGCAATGAAGTTCAAATCGTTTGCGTGCACGTCCACGTCATTGAGAGGCGGTATCGCCACTGTTGTTTTAAATTTACGCGGCAAATAATGTGAGCCTAAAATGGGCTCATGATCCGTGGTTTCTTTTTTCTCGCCATCTAGCCATATTTCTGCATAAGCACGTGTTTTGGGTAGCAAATGCTCACTGATCTTAGTCGCCCATTCATAGGCTTCTTGATGCACAGCTGACTCAATTGGGTTTGAAGTACATAGTACGTTGCGGTTAACGTCACCGGCAGTCGCAATTGAATCGATACCCACTTGATTAAGCGTTTGGTGCATTAACTTAATATTCGGCTTAAGCACGCCGTGAAACTGAAACGTTTGGCGAGTGGTTAAGCGAATACTGCCGTACAATGACTTTTCTTCAGCAAATTTATCAATCGCCAACCACTGCTCTGGCTTAATGATGCCACCAGGTAAACGTGCACGTAGCATCACATTTTGCAATGGCTCTAACTTTTGCTTAGCACGTTCGGCACGTAAGTCACGGTCATCCTGTTGATACATCCCATGAAAACGAATTAGCTGGAAGTTATCACCGACAAATGCGCCAGTTAAATCGTCTTTTAAATCTTCAGCGATTGTGCCACGTAAAAAATTGCTTTCGCCTTTAAGGCGCTCGTTGTCGGCAAGCTTGCCTTGTACAACGAATTTATTGTCTGTTGTCATTAATAAACGTCCTTCTGATAACGTTTTGCTCTGCGCAATGCAGTTAAATATTCTTCGGCAGCTTCGGCGCTCTTTGCACCGTGCTTTTGTACTATTTCAACAAGTGCAGCATGCACGTCTTTAGCCATATGATTGGCATCGCCACACACATAAAAATGCGCGCCTTGCTCAAGCCATTCAAATACTTCAGCGCCTTGCTCTAGTAAGCGATGCTGAACATATATTTTGTCTTCTTGGTCGCGTGAAAATGCCAATGTGACCTTATTCAGCACCCCGTCTTTTACAAAGCGTTGCCACTCTGTTTGATATAAAAAGTCTTGGGTGTAATTAGGGTTACCAAAGAACAACCAGTTTTTACCCTCAGCCTCTTGTGCTTCACGCTCTTGCATAAACGCTCTGAAAGGGGCAATACCGGTACCAGGGCCAACCATGATTACAGGTGTATCTGTACTTTCTGGTAAACGGAAGTTGTCGTTCTTTTCGACAAAGACTTGTACTTCACCGCCCTCTTCTAAGCGCTGAGCTAAATAGCCTGAAGCGCCACCTTGATGAACTTGTCCGTGGGCATCATATTCAACTAGTGCAACAGTTAAATGCACTTCATCTTCAACTTCTGCCTGACTTGATGCAATAGAGTACAACCGCGGTGTAATGCCACGCAGCATGTCAACCAAGGCTTGGGCATCAGTTTTAGCCGGATATTGACGCACAACATCGATAATCTGACGTTCACCTAAGAAAACGCGCAATCCTGCTTTATCTTCAATCAGAGCATTCAATTCAGGGTTATTAGCAAGCCCAGCATAAGCAGTGGCAAACGAGGGGTAACTCTGGGTTAATTCACGTTTTTCAATTAAGGCGTCGCGCACTGACAACGTATCATCATTGATAGTTACCTGTGTTGAACCATCAAGTTCAAGCAAACCGAGTAACTCGTCTACCATGACGGGATCATTTTTAAACCAAACACCGAGTGCATCTCCAGGAAGATATTGGATGCTTGAATCTTCGAGTGAAATTTCAATGTGCCTAATATCTTTCACTGAATCACGGCCGGTGATTTTCTGGCTGTCTAATAGGCTTGCTGTATATGGATTCTTTTTGGAATATTGCGCTGCAGCCACTGACAAACTCGGTTTGCCGACGTGAGGCATAGAGACTACATGCGAATTGCTTTTCGCTTTAAGCTCGTCTTGAACCTTGTCTAACACTTTTTGAGACCAAGTATCCGCAGCGTCATCATAATCAACATCGCAATCTGCACGGTCAACAATACGCTTTGCCCCTAGCTCTTCGAGTTTTTTATCGAAATCTTTCGCTGTCTGGCAGAAGAATTCGTAACTGCTATCACCTAGGCCTAACACAGAGAAACTTAAATTAGGTAGCTTAGGGGCTTTCTTACTTGATAGAAAATCATGTAATTCAACTGCGTCATCAGGTGCATCCCCTTCACCGTGGGTACTGACAATAACGACTATATGACTTTCATTTTTCAGTTGTTTAACTTTGTAATCAGCCATGTTGACTAACTGGGCAGAAATACCTGCCGCATCCAGCTTGGCTTTGTAACCTTGCGCCAATGCTTTCGCATTACCCGTTTGGGAGCCGTATAATATGGTGATGAATTTCTCAGGGCTGACTGCATCTCCTACCATCGGAGATGGTTGTGCAGCAGAAACGCCTGTTTGAGTTTGAGCTAACCCTGCTAAATAACCGCTTAACCAGCCTAATTGTGCAGGCGTAAGTGTCGGCGTCAACTGATTAAGCTGTGCCCACTGGGTATCGCTAAGAGCGGTCGTAGAACCTAAATTTTGCTGTGTATTTAATGACATAATATCGCTAACCTCGAATGCTATGGCACTAGGTTAGCGATCTATCTTCATAACAGGAAAGAATAAATACTAATTTTTTATTACTTAATGGACTGAGCGAAAAGTCAACTATTCACTACAGCCCTGTCGGTTTAGAAATGTACTTCAACACCGACGAATGCGCCGCTAAATTCGAAGTCCGTATAGATACCGTCTAAATCGTCTAATTCCATCTTCAATTGGCGATAGCCCAACTGTAGCGTAGCGTCAATCGCTATGTTGTCGAGTAATCCATAAGTGACGGCAGCCTGATAATCTGAGATGGTGTTGTCATCAAATGCCAAAAAGCTCCCTTCAAGGTAAGCTCCAAGACCTGTAAAAGGTACCCCTACAGCAACACGAGAATACAACATAGGCACAAACCCAGAAAAATCTTGGGCTGCATTTTGAGTGGCATCGTTTTGCGCTTCAACGTAAATATCACCATCAAGGTGCTTAGCATTCACACCTAAATCGAAGCTGACCAAGTCATTATCGAACAATTCGTAATACGCTATATAATCGGTACTCACCAAATCAAGGCTCGTGTTGACAGAGGTATTTGCTGAAAATAACTCTCCATCATAGGTCATACTTGAAGACAGCAGTGTTTCCCCATTGGTATCTAAGCCTGTGCGCTGTAGTTTTATGTTTGGTATCAAAGGCACTGGGTGCTCTAAGGCAACATAAAAGCTACCTTTGGTTTCATCTTCAAAGTTAAAATCTACATTACTATTGCTGTCTGAAAACCCACCTGTAGTTTCCATATCCCATGCTTGCGCTCCCGCATATACGCCTAAAAGGGTGTCTGCTTGGCTAGAAAAGCTAGAAAGAGCCAATACCAATGCACCAGCACAGAGTGATTTGTTCATGCGTTATCCTTGATTTAACAGTTCAGAAAGTTCAATTAGAGCAGCATTTGCTCGGGAAATATAGTTCGCCATGACTAAAGAATGGTTGGCTAACATACCAAAGCCACTGCCATTCAAAATCATTGGGCTGAAAATTGACTCTTGGGTCGATTCGAGCTCTCGGATGATCTGCTGAACGCTAACGCGAGCATTCTTTTTATCTAGTACGTCCGCAAAATCAACCTCAACCGCCTTTAAAAAATGAATTAAGGCCCAGCTAGCGCCGCGAGCTTCGTAAAAATTGTTGTCTAACTGGAACCAACTGGTTTGTTCACGCAATTCCTCTGCAGGAATACTTCCAGCGCTGTTATCGCCGGCAAAGCTCGTATCGAGTCGGTCTTGGCCTACGCTTACACTTAACTTTTGCGATAAGTTGCCGAGTCTTTTTTCTACTTGTTTGACCCAGTCACGCAAATTATCGGCACGAGCGTAAAATTGTGCACTACCTTGACGACTGGTTGATAGGCTCGTTCGGTACTGATAGAGCTTGTCAATCGCATCTTGATACTGCGATTCTGCCGACGGTAACAGCCAACTGCGGTGATCGATATTGAGTTTTGGCTGAGCATCAGTCAGAAACGGGTTCTCACTGGACTGCGACTGAGAGCGGCTAATATCTTTACGCATTGATAGCGCCAAATCTCGTGACATTTCCAATGCGCCAAATTCCCAACTCGGCATGTTATCCATAAACAAACCCGGAGGCATAACATCATTTGATAAGTAACCACCGGATTTATTTAACAGTGTTTCAGTCACGGTAATCAAGCTGGTGGTCAAGGTGTAGCCAGGTACAAGTTTTTCGTTGTGCTGTGCTGCGTAATCTTGAGCGGTCTGCTTGGGATTAAACGTTGCCGGCTCGAAGCTCCAATAAATAGCAATCAGCCAGAAAATGATAAATAAAATTGCTGCTGCACTGAGCAACCATTTGGGAGTTAAATATTTTTGCATGTTCACCTCCTAGTGATGACGATGTTGATTAGGTGATACGACGTGTGCATCGAATTTGATCTGTTGGCCGTCTTTTGTCATTAATGCTAAAGGCACGATTTGCTCTTTTTTCAAAGGCTGTTTCAAGCCAAATATCATCATATGCAAGCCACCTGGCGCAAACGTAATGGTTTTACCCGCAGGAATAATAACAGCGCTTTGTTTTTCCATTCGCATAACGTCGCCACTCATTATGTGATTATGCAACTCCACTTTATTGGCGATATCCGCTTTTCCTCCGACTAGGGTAACGTCGTTTTCACCACTATTCTCGATTTCAAAATAAGCTGACGTATTGGGAACACTAGGCGGCAATAATCGAATTTTTGCCTGCGTTACGTGTAATTCGGCAAGGGCAATATTCGAGATCAATATCAATGTGGTGGTAATTAAAGCGCGTGAAGTAAGTAGCATCTACAATTCCATCGTAATAGACCAAAACAGAATTATTCAGTAAATCCGTGCAAGATGCTACCCATTCCAATAGATGGACGTCCATGTGCTTCACTTATAAAAAGTAGTTTGCTGTTGCACTTACGAGTAACCGTCATTGCTTTTTTTGTCTTTAAGTGCCCAAATTATGATAATCGCCCCGAGTATTACGGGCCAAATGCTACTTAGGCCAGCGAACACTAAGGCCCCTAATACCGCAAATACGGTAAATCCAATCGCAGCCATAAGACTTAGAGCAACAGCAAAACCAATCATCACTAATACGACACCGACAATCACCAAAAGCGCTAACGAAGTCACCGGCTCGACAAAATCACTGTCTAATTGAACACGAATATCGAGCAGATCAGATGCGGCATAACCTAAGCTGTAGGTAATCAATATCGCAATAAGAACCGCTAGTGCTAGGTTTTTAAGTACATTCATGGGCGTGACGGCAATAGCAATACTGCCATACCATAGGCCACAGCCGTAGGCACCGGCAAAAGTAATAAGCTTGCGATTGCTGCAACACGTATTGCCCATCGCGGCTGATCCCAATGCTTTGCAAGCCCAGCACAAACACCTGATATTTTTGCGTGCAAAGTATCTCGATGAAGCCTATTCAAATTAATATAATCTCTCATGTCATTCTCCTAATATGAGGTAAGCAACTGTCCTTTGCTGCTACCCTATCTATAATACTTCTAGCGACTCAATGAATTACTCACGTTTAAGCGACTTTTTTTCTTAACTCGGTAAGTTGTTTTTCAATCTCGTCATTCGCTTCTAATTCAGCTAACTCAGCATCAAGTCTTTTTGTTTCACTGACCAAATCAAACGCGTCAACTTGCGCTTCTAGGTCATCGATGCGGCGCTCGTATTGATCAAATTTTACGATAGCAGTGTCCACTTTACTGTAAGCATCCGAACTTCTTAGTTTTAAGCGAGTACATTGCGTACGCTGCTTGATCATTAATGTTTTTTGCTTTGCTTTAGCTTCAAGTAGCTTGTCATTTAACTGACTGCTATCACTTTGCAATTTGCCGATAGCCTCCTTGACTTCATTTAACTGCTCATATAAGCCATCTAATGCCTGAGCGACACGCTGTTTTTCACCAAGCGCTGCTCGTGCTAGGTCTTCCCTGTCTTTTTGCAAGGCGATCTGTGCTTTGTTTTGCCAATTCGTACTTTCAATTTCTAATTTGTCGATGCGACGTTCAATTTGCTTTTTATCGGCCAAAACTGTCGCAGCTACTGAGCGCACCTCAACTAATGTGTCCTGCATTTCTAAAATAAGATGCTTAATCATCTTTTCAGGATCTTCAGCCTTATCCAGTAATGCATTAATGTTTGATTGCACGATATCTGACATTCTTGTAAATAAACCCATAATAAATCTCCACTTGGTTAGGTTTATTGGTTGTACATTCTGTGCAACCAACACTTATGTATTCTCTTCATTGATACATTACAAGTGTTATGCCACTTAGACGAAAATTATAAGCTTTTGAAAATAAACAATTATTTTCAGTTCCTGACATTTAAAGTAATTTCAAGGGTAAGAATAAGTGGTTATTTTGACCAATAAGTTAGCGAAAATAGCTATTATGAAAGAATGCATTTTCAGGTCGCGTAAAATTAGCGTTTGCAGACCGTTATTTTTTCAGCGTATTATAGTTCGTACTGCCCAGTTATTGAGCAGTCCTGCTCAATGGTTCTGCTACGCTAAGGAATAAGCACATGACCCACAACGAAATCCAATCACTTGTTTTCGCAGCGCTTGAATTGACGAATCAATCTCGCGAAGACGACGCGCAAGTCCCTATTGCATCTGACACTCCCCTTTTTGGCAAACAAGGGCATCTCGACTCCATGGGATTGGTAGCGCTTCTTATCGACATCGAAGATATGTTGCAAGACCAAGATATTCATATCTCCCTAAGCGATGAGCGAGCCATGTCAGCAGCAAATAGCCCATTTAAAAATGTCAGCACGCTTGTAGCGCATATAGACACTCTTTTAAAAGGGGAGTAACCCAATGCATCACATACTTGTTACTGGGGCGAGTCGTGGACTTGGGTTGTCCATGGTCGAACATTTATTAGCTCAAGGTAATATCGTGCTGGGCTGCTCTCGCGGAAAGAGCCCTTTTTCACATAAAAATTACCATCACTTTGAAGCGGATGTTTCAAACGAAGAACAAGTTAATGATCTATTCATTAAAATAAGAAAATCATTTAAATACATAGATGTGTTGATTAATAACGCAGGGGTTGCACGCATGAACGCCTTCGCGCTAACCCCTTTTAAGAATATGCGCGAAACCATAGACGTAAACTATGCAGGCACCTTTATGTGTTGCCAAAAGGCAATCAGCTTACTAAGAAAGTCAACAAACCCTCGCATCATCAACATGAGTACTGTTGCTGTACCAATGAACCTAGAGGGGGAAGCCGCCTACGCCGCGTCTAAAAGTGCGGTTGAGTCATTAACGCGTGTACTCGCAAAAGAACTCAGCAGCTTTAGTATAACGTGCAATGCGATTGGTCCATCACCAATAGCGACCGACCTGATACGAGGGGTGGGAGAGGAAAAAATAGCACGCCTAGTCAAACAACAGGCAATACCCAAAATGGCGCAACCAGAGGATGTGCTCAATTTGATTGATTTTTTCGTTAAGCCCGAAAGCCATATGATCACTGGTCAAATCATTTATCTAGGAGGGATATCATGACGGTACAATTTTTATTGGACAAAATGGCAGAGCTGAAAGACCAAGAGGCTGTAGCAGTAGGCAGTAACGTCATCACATATGGACAATTATTAACTAAATATCATGATTGGCTTGAATGGATAAAAACAGAAAAAATTCAACAAGGTGAAGTCGTTAGTATCAAGTCAGATTACAGTGCCGATAGTATTTCTTTATTTTTAGCCCTGACCCATAATCGCAATATTATCGTCCCGCTATCAAATGACTCAAAGGCACATTTTGATACCTTTTGTGACATAGCCCAAAACCAATACGATATTATACTCGGTGATGGCCCTGTTTCCTTAATACGAACAAATAATCAACCAGACCATGAACTCTACAAAGTATTGCATGAGAGAAATCAACCAGGTTTGGTGTTGTTTTCCTCAGGCTCAACGGGCAAAAGCAAAGCAATATTTCATGATTTATCGCAACTTTTAAATAAGTTTACTGTACCGCGAAAAATGATGCGCACACTGGCCTTTTTGCAATTTGATCATATAGGTGGTGTTAATACTTTACTTTATACCTTGGCGAATGGCGGAACCGCTGTGGTACCAGCAAAACGCACACCAGAATCCGTATGTGAAGCTATCGATACCCACCAAGTCGAAGTCTTGCCGACTTCCCCTACCTTCATAAATTTGCTCTTACTCTCCGGCGCAGCTGACGATGCTGACCTTAGTTCTCTAAAGCTGATTACCTATGGTACAGAGACTATGCCCGACAGCACGTTAGCGGCAATAACCGCTCGGTTTCCAGAAACCAAGCTTTTACAAACGTATGGCTTATCTGAAGTAGGTATTCTGCGCTCAAAATCGAGGGATTCGAAGTCGCTCTGGGTAAAAGTAGGCGGCGCTGAATTTGAAACCAAAATTATCGAAGGACGACTGTGGATAAAATCTGAATCGGCCATGCTAGGTTACCTGAATGCACCCTCTCCTTTTGATGAAGAGGGCTTTTTGGACACGGGAGACCAAGTTGAACAGGATGGTGAATGGATAAAAATACTCGGTAGGCAAAGCGAAATTATTAACGTGGGCGGAGAAAAAGTCTATCCAGCTGAGGTCGAAAGTGTGGTGCTCGAAATGTCTGGTGTAGAAGACGCTGCAGTGTATTCACTGCCACACGCCATAACTGGCATGATTGTCGCCATTGAAATCAAACTAGACACTGACGAAACATTAGCTGAGTTTAAGGTTAGATTAAGGCAGCATTGCACCGGCAGACTACAAGCGTACAAAATTCCTAGAAAAATAACCTTGATTGACAACTATACTCATAACGCACGTTTTAAAAGAATGCGAAAACGATCGTAAGACAGCCAACCACTCTGCCTTTTTACGACTCAACAAGGATATTGACTATGCGCAGCACTATTAAATTAATCATAAACCGCTTTTGCCAGCTATTGGTATTACCTATGGCAATCTCCTGTTGGCTAGAAACTCGACTCACTTCGCATTCTGAAGCTATATTTTCATTTTGGACTCATACTGTTTCAATCTTTCCTGGACTGCCAGGTGTGTTTTTACGCAGGGCATTTTATTCACTGACATTAGAAAAGTGTTCCCTCAATGCGTATATAGGATTTGGAACTATCTTTGCTCATCGCAGCACTGTAGTTGAAGATAACGTTTATACTGGCATTTATTGTTCAATAGGTTCAGCCCATCTAGGTAAAAACAGTCTTATCGGTAGCCATTCGAGCCTACTTAGCGGAAATACTCAGCACACACGTAATGAAGTAAATGGGGAGTGGATGGCGTTTTCTGCAGAAAATATCAAGCGAATAGATGTTGCTGAAAACGTATGGATAGGAGAAGGGGCAATAATATTGGCAAGTATTGGTAAGGGCTCTCTAGTGGCAGCAGGAGCGGTGGTCAACACGAACGTGAAAGCGAATATCGTTGTTGCCGGTAACCCCGCTAGGTTTGTAAAAAGTTTTGAACCAATAGCACCTGCGTTAACGCCCGAGCAAAAATTAAGCGAAGCTGTTCTAACCTCCCAACCTGAGGTGTGATTGATCATGAACAAAGTACGTTGCGATTTTGTCGACTGGATGAAAGCGGTGGGCATGTTTCTCATCGTATTTGGCCATTTCATAGGCGACCCATTTAATCAGTTCACACAACCCATTTATCCCAAGCAGCTTGGGGTTGCGATGTTTGTTTTTATCATGGGATGGGGTTTGGGGAAATTAAACAAAGACACACTATATGTTGGTTACAACCGCCTATTTCCGATGTTTTTTTGGGGGATCCTAATAGCGGTATTTATCAGTTTCATTAGCTTCTTCGTAATAAATGATATTTCCGAAAGCAACTATGCGCCATTTGTGTTCGGTATCAATGTAATATTCAACTTCTTTCCCGCTAATCCGACGACTTGGTTTATTGGTACCTACTTTCACATAATTCTACTTTGGGCACTTTTACTCTATCGTATTCAAGTCACTCCTATTGTGTTGTGTTTGAGCTTAGTGTTTGAGATTTTGATCCGATATCATTTCATTAGTCAGGGCTCGACCTTTATTGCGTACATGACCTTGCCGAACTGGATTACCTTATTTTTTCTTGGTATGTACATGTGCCAAAGACAAGACCAGAAAGGATCAAACGGTTTATTAATGAGGGTTGTTGCTTGGGGAGTGTTCTTAACCTTGTGGGCGATACTTTTGAACAACATTAATGTGACTCAACGTTTTCCTTTCAAAAATATCGATGTCGCTTCACATAACTTAAATGCTCTTTACACCTCTTTAGCGGTTTCATTTGTTTATCTGTGTAACACCTTGTTTAGTATTACTGTATTTAGCCGCATCAAGGCAGGCCGTATAGTCCGGTTTTTTTCGCGCAATACGATAATTGTGTTTATTGGACATATGCCGTTGTACTTCGTTATTGAACCTGGTGTAAATCTTATATTCGACAGCGGTTGGCAAAAGAAATTGTGTATTATTTTAATCATGTACATCGGGCTATCTTGGGTGTCCGAACTACTTCACAAATGGATCAAAGTGGATCAAATTAAAAAATGGGGATGGGAGAAGATTACACAGTTGATGCCGCAATTAGCAAAATCTCAATAATACAAACAGCGGTCAATACTACACAGAGTGACCGCTGTTTATGTGTGAGCCTGTCGGGCCAGAAGAGGTAGAAGTGCTTTCCTGTAACGAAGTGATTATGGAAAACAAAACTGCACCCGCTATATAAGCGACCACCGGTGCAAACAAAAGCGTAATCAGAGTGTTATGGTCAAACATACTCAACTCCTTATTCTGCTTGGTCTTTATCTTCTTCCGTATTTAAATCGGTAATCGTAATCTTACTCGCAATAACAGGGGCGTCGCTATCGATACTAAACATATTGCTTGCCGTTAATACTGCTTCCTGGATACCGTATTGAAGTTCACTTTTTGTGCTTTTAATGGTTTTCACCATCATGCCACTGACAAACTGTTCAAGGTTTACTTCTGCTGCTGATGCGTGTGAGCTAAACGCAAAAGTTGATGATAGAGCGATTGCTGCGATAGTTGTTTTAGTAAACATGATATTTCCTCTCGTTTAATGGTATTTCGCTTAAGTCTATAAGCGTTATTGTTAAGTCGAGTGAAATATTGCGAGAGTTGTGCCAAGTATAAAATATATTTTAAGCTATTGATTTTGCTAAAATATATTTCATACCTTACCTGATGACAAAATTAAAGGTGGGTTAAAAAAGCAACAGGTTAGCAAAAACCACCACTTAGGTGGTTAAATTAACTAACCCTGCTATCTTGATAGGCTTTTGCTGTAGCACGAGCTTCGTTAACAGCGGCTAATGCATTGACCAATAGCTCAGGTCCTACTTGCAAACCGTTCTTGCTTTGACCCGTTCCATGTTGGCTTAAATAGCGGCGCCACACTCGCCCGCCAGGCTGCCCTTGAAACAATCCCAGCATATGCCGAGCAATATTCCATGCGCGGGCCCCACTTGCCATTTGCTTCTCTACATAAGGTAGCATGGCATGCACGATTTCTTCCCTGCTAGGTACTGGGGTTTGGTCTTGATAGAAGCGTTTATCTACATCGGCTAGAATATAGGGGTTGCTATATACTTCGCGGCCAATCATAACGCCATCGAGTTTGTCTAGATGCAAAGCTGCATCATCAAGCGTTTTAACCCCGCCGTTGATGCTTAAATTAAGATGTGGAAACTCTTCTTTAAGCGCGTAGACTCGGTCATACATCAAAGGCGGAATATCGCGATTCTCTTTAGGGCTTAGCCCTTTAAGCCACGCTTTACGAGCATGAACCGTAAATATTTCGCAACCTGCATCCGCAATAACCTGAATAAAATCCGTTAGATCTTTGTACTCGTCCATGTCATCGATCCCGATGCGAGATTTAACTGTAACCGGAATATCTACTTCTTTTTGCATCGCATTAATACAGTCAGCGACGGTCTTTGGCTCTGCCATCAAGCAAGCACCAAAACGACCGTTTTGCACCCTATCAGATGGGCAACCAACGTTAATGTTCACTTCGTCATAGCCACGCTCTTGTGCCAGCACAGCACAGCGCGCCATATCCGCAGGGTCTGAACCACCAAGTTGCAAAGCGACTGGATGTTCTGCTTCATTAAACGCTAAATAATCACCTTTACCGAAAATAATCGCCCCAGTGGTCACCATCTCCGTATATAACAAAGCGTGTTTGGAAATTTGACGCAAAAAATAACGGCAATGCTTATCTGTCCAATCCAGCATTGGTGCGACAGAAATTTTGCGATTGAGGGGAGCAGAGGGAGTATTCACTGAAAGCCTTTCATAAATAGTTAGTATTTTTTAACCAACACCAAACACAGGTAATGATCAATTCGCCCAAAGATATAAGCGAGAACACAAATAGGCCGCGGATTATAACACTACAGTGCACACGCACAAACCTTGAGTACACCAGATACAAAGAGACCGCTAATCTAGCGGTCTCGTTTATAGAACGGAGTAAAACTTCTATTTACTTCCAAGCAAACTTTTTAAATGGTTCATCAAGCGGTGTTTCTGCAACATGGTTGGTGTAGTTGCTCATCACTTTTTGCGATAGGCATAGAATAATTTCTAGTAGTTGTCTTTGCCCATAACCTGCTGCATAGAATTTTTGTACTACATCGTCAGATACGATGCCGCGCTCGCGCACCATAGCCAAGGTCGTTTCGTGTAGTACTTGCAGTTTTTCTGTTGGCATCGTCTCTGTGTTGCGCAACGCCTCAATTAAATCGTCAGAAACCTTCATCGAGTGGGCAATAGCCGTATGTGCGGGCACACAATAGGTACAATTGTGCTCAACATTGATCGTCTGCCATACCACGGTCAGCTCTTCTGCGTCGAATGATGAGTCCATAAATAACTTATGAAGTACTTGATAACCTTCGAGCAAGCCAGGGGCTTCAGCCATGACGGCATGTAAGTTAGGAAGCATGCCATTTGTTTTTTGTGACTGCTCCAAAATAGGTTTACTTTTTTCAGGCGCTGTTTCTACTGTGTGAAGGGTAAAATCTGTCATCGTATTGTCTCCAGCTATTGAGGTTAATTTCGGGACTTAATTAAGTCAGTAAAGGCAATATACATCAACCTGAACGATCGATCAAGTTAAAAATGAACGACTGTTCAAAATATATTGATACGCCTCGTCCAATTGGAGTCTCAAGGAAGGATGCCAACTTTTAGTCACTTACGCTAAAGCCCATAGCGATATTGGTCTTCACGGAATGCCAGACACTTAGATATGTTAAGGTCCACGGTAATGAAAATGTCGAAATTGTCTCATTCTACATATTAGGAGTGCTTATGCAGCAGCATTTGTCTTGGCAAGAAACCATTAACCGCGCCTTATCTGTTCATACGGATATCCCAAGCAGTCGTTTTTTACAGCTCGCCACTGTCGATATACACGGTCAGCCACATTGTCGAACGCTGGTATTTAGAGGATTCGATCAAGATAAAAACCAGTTGTATCTGCATACAGATAAGCGAAGTGAAAAAATTGCTCAACTTGAAAGCAATAACCGCGTTGAAACTTGTTGGTACTTTAGTGAAACCCGAGAGCAGTTTCGCTTTAAAGGCCAGATAGAGTGTATTGGGCATCTCGATGCGGCTATGGGGCAGTCCACATCTCGCTCCAAGCAGCAGCTACGGCTTGCGCATTGGCAAAACTTAAGTGACGCATTACGTGAAAGCTATGGATCAAATTACAGCCATGCGCAACCAGATGAAAACTTTACTCTGCTAATAGTACACATAACACAAGTGGATTATTTGCGCCTAGCCCCCTTACCCCACCTACGTCTCCTTTACAGCTTAGACGAACAGGGAAAGTGGCAAACAAAAGCGGGGAGCCCATGAAAAGCAGGGGCGCGGCTGACACAAAATATTTCTCAGGTAACTAAAAAAACAGACCGCAAACAGTATTTAATGACAGTTGGTCAAAATAAGTACACAGTAGGATAGTAGGATGATTTGCCCAACGTGAGAAATGCACTGTGTATTTACTTTGGGCGAACCTATATTGTCCCCCCTATAAAGAGGCAAGTGTATGTTGGTATTAAGATTGAACAAATCTGGCCTACCTCAGGCTTGGATCACCTTAGAAGAAGCTGCCAAATACTATTCTCAAGACCGCGTTCTATTTGAGCTAGGTGAAAGTAAGCGTGTGTTGCGCGGTGGTTGGAACAACCAAGGTTTTCAGAGCCGCTTAACCTTGTCTTCAATCATCGGCTGTGATGGAAAAGTTACCCCGCCGTCAGGCAAAGTACCGTTGAATAATCGTTACTTGTTTCGACGCGATAACTACTTGTGTATGTACTGCGGGCAAAAATTCCGTATACCTGAGTTAACCCGAGACCACATTATTCCGCGCGCTAAAGGTGGACGAGATACATGGACGAACTGCGCTTCTGCCTGCAATCGCTGTAATTGTTTTAAAGCTGATCGTACTCCAGAAGAAGCTGGGCTTTCATTAATTGCTGTTCCCTTTACACCTAATATTTATGAGCGCTTTTATCTAATGAACCGGCGCATACTTAGTGATCAAATGGTGTTTTTAGGCAGCCACTTTTCTAAGAACAGAACGTGGGAAAACGTAAATAACAAGGATAATGTCGGCATTTAAGCTAACTTAAGGTACAAAATACCTAAAAACGCGATACTTCACTATTCGCTTGCTTCGACTTTAGTTTACACTACCCCCTTTGTTAGTTATTGCTTTGGGTTGGAGTGCAGGTAGTGGCGTTGTTGTTTGGCAATTTGATGGGTGTACTGTCGGTTATTTTGTATTTTATTAATACGGTTTTTTGGGTAATCCCCATTGTAATACTGTCTTTTCTTAAACTGATCCCGATAAAAATATGGCGAACTGGGCTTTCTTATTTATTGGACGGTTGCGCAACATCATGGATCAGCGTCAACAATTTTAACCAACACATATTCAGCCGCACCAAAGTAGAAGTCACTGGTGTTGAGACCTTAACGAGAGATGATTGGTACTTGGTTATCGCAAACCATCAATCGTGGGTGGATATACTCATTCTTCAACGCGTGTTTAATCGTAAAATTCCATTTTTGAAATTTTTTCTAAAACGAGAGTTAATCTGGGTGCCATTTTTAGGCATTGCTTGGTGGGCGCTCGACTTTCCCTTTATGCGTCGCTACACCAAGTCCTTTTTAGCCAAAAATCCGCACCTCAAAGGTAAGGATTTAGAAACCACACAAAAAGCCTGTGAAAAGTTTCAGACTAAACCTGTCAGTATTATGAACTTTGTCGAGGGCACCCGCTTTACGACAGAAAAATACCGACGTCAATCCCCCTCGTTCCAGCATTTATTAAAACCTAAAGCTGGCGGTATGGCCTTTGTATTAAGTGCCATGGGAGACCAACTTCACAAATTATTAGACGTGACGATTTATTATCCGCAAGGTAGCCCTAGTTATTGGGACTTTGTGTGCGGGAAGGTGAAAACAATCAAGGTACATGTTTCAGTTACGCCTATCAGCGACTTATTGCAAAGCGACGCATTCGCGAAAGATTACTTTGAAAACTCAGCGCAACGAGTGTTGTTCCAACGCTGGCTAAACAGCCTTTGGACTGAAAAAGACAACAAAATTGAACAATTGTCGATGGAGCGGTAAAGATGTTATCTGTAATGCGCGGGCTGCTTGTATTTCCGCTTCATCTTAGCCTTCAGCTCATTAATTTGTCTTTCTGGGCCATTCTTATTATTTGCTTAGGATTACTTAAGTTTCTACTACCATTTCCCCCTATTTCCCGTGCGTTAAATCCAATGTTAGATTTTATGCTTTGTGCCTTTGGTGTGATCAGCGTACGTCTTATTCGACTTTTTAACCCCGTAGAGTTTGATATTCAAATTGACGGTGAATTGAGTAAAAAGCATTGGTATCTCATGATGCCAAACCACTTGAGTTGGCTAGATATCATTTTACTGGTCGATTTCGCGGCTGACAAAATTCCTGCACCTAAGTTTTTTCTTAAGAAGGAACTGATCTGGTTACCTTTTGTTGGTCTCGGGGCATGGGCCTTAGATATGCCGTTCATGCAAAGATATAGCCGCGAATTTATTGAGAAAAACCCTCATTTAAAAGGTAAAGACATACAAACCACCAAGCGGTCTTGTGAAAAGTTTAGAACCTGCCCCACTACTGTGATTAATTTCGTTGAAGGAAGCCGTTTTACCCCGCAAAAGCATCAATTACGTAACAGCCCATTCAGCCATTTGCTGCCGCCAAAAGCCGGTGGCATCGCTTTTACTCTTGCTGCAATGGGAGAACTTTTCACGGGTATTTTAGATGTTACCTTGATGTATCCTGACAATTCCAACAAACCCATGCTTGATATGCTCGCGGGGCGTTTAGGCAGAGTCATTCTTCGTGCAAACGTCACCCCAGTGCAACCTGATATCATCGGTGATTACTTTAACGATGAAGGGTTCAAAACGGGTTTTCAAAGCTGGTTAAACTCGCAATGGGCAAACAAAGACACGCAAATAAAGCAGTTATCTGGAGGTAAATAAGTGGAAGAAAGCGCTCAATTAAGTGAGTATATAATTCAAGGTTATCAACATCTTGGGCTCACTGTAAGTAACGATGGTGCTATTTTTGCGATTACCGCTGTAACACTATTACTGTGTTTAGCTTGGCTCAGTTTCCGTTTGGTTCGCGTACTTTTAACAGGCCGTTTAACACGGCTGATTTTCAATAGTAAAAACACCATAGATGACGAACTGCATGAACATGGTGTGTTCAGACGTATTGGCCATATTGTGCCAGCTATGGTGATTTATCTATGCAGTAGTATGTTAGTAGAAGATCCTATCCTGTACGCCGCTCTACAAAAAATTGCTATCATTTACATGCTAGTAGCTGCGGTTGCCGCGAGTAGCGCGCTGCTAAACACAATTGAAGATATATATAACGCATCAGAGCTGGCTAAACGTGCACCTGTTACCGGTTTTATTCAAGTAGGTAAACTGTTCGTTGTGATAGTGGCAGGTTTGCTTATCATCTCGAATTTACTCGACAAATCGCCGCTGCTTTTACTCTCTGGGTTAGGAGCGGTCACCGCAATACTTTTATTGTTATTCAAAGATACAATTCTTGGTTTTGTCGCGGGTATTCAGATTGCCGCTAATCGCATGGTGAACACCGGTGATTGGGTTGAACTGCCTAAATATGGTGCCGATGGCACGGTACTTCAGGTAGGTTTAACCACAGTAAAAGTGCAAAATTGGGATAAAACCATTTCCACCGTGCCAACGTACAGCTTGATAAGCGACTCGATGAAGAACTGGCGCGGTATGTCTGAGTCTGCAGGGCGACGCATTAAACGCTCAATATACATTGATGTAAACAGCATTAGATTCTGCGATCAAGAAATGCTCGACGACTTTCGCAAAATTCGTTTTATAAATCAGTATATAGAAAAGAAGCGCGCAGAATTAGATGCTTATCATCTAGAGCAGAAAATCGATATTCAAGACTTGTTAAATAGCCGGCGCTTAACGAACATAGGTACATTACGCGCTTATTTAGTTTCCTACTTGCATCATCACCCCAGCGTTAACCAAGATATGACCTTGATGGTAAGGCAATTACCACCTACTGAGTTAGGTTTACCTTTAGAAATATACTGCTTTAGTGCCAACAAAGATTGGATCGCTTACGAGGGTATTCAGGGGGATATATTTGATCATGCACTGGCTATGTTGCCAGTCTTCGGATTGCGAGCCTATCAACGTATCAGTGATAGGGCTCACTAATCTTAGGTAGCTACCATACTTGAAAGCAAACCTTTGACTGTAGGTAGTTAGCCTACGGTCAATGCGTATACGAATAACAAGAATAAAACCACACCAGAAACACCGAAAAAGCCGTATTCTACACGGGATTTCATTACGTCTTCCTGTTGTACAGGTTGAGCAATAAAGCCCATGATAATACTGGTAACACCCAATACAAACGCCACTAAACCAAAACCAAACAAGATTGCATCAGTCCAATTACCCATTACTCTTCCTCAACATCAAAAAATCAATCTAAAAGCCCACAAAAATAGTGGCGGAATTATATACCAAATTAATCCAGAAAACATAGGCTGGTGAAATTGCCTAACTATTAGCTTTTTTGCTAAATAAGCGTGTTAAATGGCAGAGTACGATCCCTGCTAAAATCATAACTATTTGTATTTATTGATTTTTTAATATTGGCCTAGCCTTTGCTCTATCCTGTAAAAGAACATTTCATCACGCCAGATGACAAAACGAAATTAAACTTTAAAGGAAAAAGGTTATGCATAAACTCATATTTTGTACTGCTCTACTCTTTAGCAGCATGGCTGTAGCCGCCGACCAACAATGTGATGTTGAATTTGATGGTGTCATGCAGCTAGAAAACCAAGTGTTGACACTAACCACTACACAAGATGACAAAATTGTTATCAATCAAAGTAAACAGCTTTGGGTAAACGGAACACAAACACAACTTAACGATAACCAACAAGCACGACTAGACGAGTTTTATAACAGTATCCACTCAGCGGTGCCTATGGCTGCCAATATCGCTTCTGACGCAATTGAATTGGCACGCTATGCCCTGCATGAGACCTTTACGCAGTTGTTAGGGGAAAACAATTCGGTTGTCGATGACATTAGCGCCCAGCTTGGTGAACTAAAACGTGAGCTTGACCGCAGCTTTTACAGTGATGATGGCTCAATAAGCTTAAACTCTGCTCATTTCGAGGATGGCGAATTTTTAAGTGAAGGATTTGAGCAAAAGTTCGAGCAAGCCATAGAAACCATTGTCGCCCATTCTATAGGGCAAATAATGATCGCCATCGGCAGTGAACTTATATTCAGCGACGGTGATGTGGATGATTTTGAACAACGCATGGAAACCTTCGCTGAAAATATTGAACAAAAGTTTGAGCGTCAAGGTGAAGCCTTAGAAGCACGCGCCGAAGTACTTTGCGCCAGTTTAGCCAACATAGATCGCTTGGAGGAAAAACTGCAAAATGAAGTACCGCAACTTGCGAACATGGACGTACTTCAGGTAAAACACTACGCAATGTAATTATATCAAGCCCACTTATTGTGTTAAGCCAACTATGAAAATAACTATTTTTGGTGGGGGCTGGTTAGGCCTGCCCCTCGCCACTCGACTGAGCAGCAACGAATTCAGAGGAAAAAACGAAGGCACCTCTGTTGAGGTAAGAGTCACGTCTCGCAGTGAAGAGCGGCTCAACCGTCTCAAGAAAGACGGAATTAATGCCCTAGCGTTTACGCTTGGTCAATCCCTCGCAGACCATCCTAGTAAAGCAGTGTTGCTTGATAACGATCTAGTGATTATTAATATTCCGCCTGGGCGCAAAAATTTAGCTAATAACCCACAAGCCAGCGCTGAGTTTGTTCGCAATATGTGCGAACTTATTCACAGCACAAGCATTGAACATAAAGCGAAAATCGTCTTTATCAGCACAAGTGCGGTGTACGGTAATGTCCAGGGGGAAATCACCGAACTGAGCCCCTTGAACCCTGCCACAGAGTCAGCTCACGCGCACCAAGCTATAGAAGAATATATTTGCCACAATATTCCTCAAACAGCCTGTATTTTACGTCTAGCTGGGCTTGTTGGCGTTGATCGACATCCCGGCAAGTTTTTAGCAGGCAAACAAGGGTTGGCCGCAGGCAGTCAAAAAATTAATTTGGTCCACCAGCGGGATGTGATAAACGCAATTGAAAAGATAATACTAAATGATGCGTGGGGGGAAACGTTGCTGTTATCGTCAACTGAGCACCCCACACGAAAAGTCTATTATTGCTGGGCAGCAAAGCAGCTTAACTTAATACCGCCGACGTTTTCTGCTGAAGAGCAAGAGCAGCCAGGCAAACACCTTAATCCAGAGTACACCTTGAGAAAGCTCAGTCTGTCTCTCGCATACCCAAGTCCTTACGATATGCTATAACATTCTCGAATCTACGAATGTTGTCGCCTTAAAGCAGCCAAATACCCTGCGTATTTGGCTCTGTAGGTTAGCCTATCAAAGCACTGCCAAAATACTTCAGCGCCACCGTATTAATAAACACTAAGAATAGAATGACCGGAATGAAGGTGCCTAAGGAAAAGTTAACATATCTCTCAAACCAGCTGTTGGCGAATTTCGGTGAACCTAAATCGAGTTCAGTGTTCAGGTTGCTTTTCTTCCAACGATAAATAACAAACAAACACACCAGAAGGCCGTTAAAGGGTAAAATCGTATCGTAGAATACGTCGATAATGACATCAAATACTGACTTTGTTTGCCCTGCGTAACTGAGAAACTCTGTAAAGAAAGTAGAAATACCAAAAGACGTCGCTGCCGCAATTGACATCACCACCAGCAATCCTCCTAGTATCGCCAAAGATTTCTTACGGCTATAACCTTTATCTTCCATTAACGCTGAAACTGGCACTTCAAAAATTGACACCAAAGAGGTGATCGCAGCAAAAAACACCAACAAAAAGAACAAACTCGCCACAATACTCGCGCCTGTATAGCCAATAGTGGCTTGTAGCGCCAAGAAAATCTTAGGCAAGAAGGTAAAAATCATTCCAACAGATGAATCACTTAGGCTTTCAGTATTGGTATTCGGATTGAATGAAAACACCGCAGGCAAAATTAACAGACCGGCAATAAAAGCAACGGCGGTATCCATCAAACCTACTAGTTTCGCTGAGCCAGGCACGTCAGCGTGCTTGTCGAGATATGAGCCGTAAGTCAGCATAATCCCCATACCCAGAGATAACGAAAAGAATGCTTGAGATAAGGCGGCGCTTACTACAGCAGCGTCTATTTTGGTGAAATCTGGGATAAGGTAATATTTTACCCCTTCAAATGCGTTATCTAGAGTAAGTACAAAAATAACCAAGCCGATTAGCATGACAAAGAGCGTTGGCATCATCAGTTTAGCGGCTTTTTCAATGCCCTGTTTCACCCCACCTTGTAAGATCATATACACAATGATGAGTACGCCAATCATGTAGTAAAACAGTTCGTAACCATTTATAAATATCCCAAATGTACTGGGGTCAGCCAACACATCAAGGTTACCTAATATACATTGCACTAAGTAGCCGAAAATCCACACGGTAAGCACGAGATAGAAAATGGCGATCATAAAAGGCGTAATAGTGGCCAACCAGCCCGCTATTTTCCAATGGCGTTGACCACCGGATAAGTCATTATATGCACCGAGCGGATCCTTACGACTTGCACGACCAACCGACATTTCGGCTAACATCACGGGTAAACAAACGAAGGCAACGAAAATGGCATACATCAGCAAGAAAGCACCGCCACCATTTTTTGTTGCAGCAACCGGAAAACCAACCATATTTCCGATACCCACAGCTGAACCAGCAGCGGCGAGTATAAAACCTAAACGAGAGCCAAACTGTTCGCGAGGTGCGCCCATAAAGACATCCTTTATTGTTGTTATCTATTTTTATAATAATGAACGGATGTTAACAGCAGATAATTAAAAAGTCTTCGCTCAGATGTATTCGCTCAATAGCTGACATGTACAAAATATTTACAAGTTGTAAATCCATAGGATTACCAGGGGATCTCTTTGCCGTTCCAATCTATAAAATACGGGCCTTTCTCGGCTTGAACCTTGTTCAAGTGCATAAGTAGGCGACTAACACTGAATTCACAGGTGAATAACTTCTCTGGTTTTACATTATTCTGAAAAGGCTTTGATAACGCTGTGTCAACAGTGCCTGGGTGGTAACACACCAAGCTCACATTCTTAGCTCGCCTTTGATATTCAACCTGCGCGGTTTTAATCAGCATATTTAGCGCCGCTTTGCTCGCTCGATAACCGTACCAACCACCCAAACGGTTATCTTCGATACTGCCCACTCTCGCGCTAAAAAAACTGACATCAGAAGACAGCGGGCCTTGCACCAAAGGTAACAAATAGCGCAACCAAAGCGCAGGTATGACAGTATTGGTGTCAAAATACGCGCTGAGCATGTTTGCTGAAAGTTCTTCTAAGCGTTTCTCTGGGTGCAATTTAGCTCCGTCGGCACTGGAGCCATGCAATACCCCGCTACAACATACCACCCGTGTAAACTGCCCTGTATTTTCAAGCTCTTGGCAAAAGGATTTGACTAACGGCTCTTTGCTATAATCGAGCTCTACGAGCTTGGCACCTGATATAAAATGTGAAATATCCGCTGCTGGTTTTTGCTTAACGTGACGGGACACCCCAATCACTGTTTTGTATTGACCTGTGGCCAGCAACTGCCTATACACTTCGCGACCTAACCCGCCTGACACTCCAATGACCAGCGCATTTCCCTTCATCGTCATACGTTACTACTCTTATCTTTCTCAGATTGTACAACGCACGTCGCACAACGTTTCTGTCCGGTTAGTAAATACGAAATGGTGTAGCGATTACGCGCAAAGAATGCGTAAAATCCATCAGCAAGCCAACGAATAACTGGCCAGCGTAACCAGCTATAGAGCCATCCTTTACCCACAGATTCCCAAGCGAGGTAAGTTGCATCTAACCCGGTAACTAACTCGCCATTCTCTTTTTGCACGTGAATACGCGCATTAAGCGCATCCCAATTCAGGGCTGGGTATTGTTGGCTAAAATCTGTCATTTGAATATCAACAAACTGAATACACTGCTCAGTGTCATATGCCTTTAGCTTTTTCATTTCAGCCGCGCACAGAGGACAAAGACCATCATAAAAAATCTTTATTTTCATACCTACCTCTACAAGTAAGACCTTGCTTTGGGGTCTTTTACGCCTACAAAGAAAAAATAGTTTACTCATCAGCCTTGAACACACAGAACAATGTAACCACATTAAAGGTTTACCAATTTAAGTGAGACAAGTCATGGCAAATATTCAACAAGCGACTTTGGGCGGCGGCTGTTTTTGGTGTTTAGAATCAGCATTTAACACAGTAGATGGTGTCGAACTAGCGGTCAGTGCCTATGCCGGTGGCCAAACTCAAGATCCAACTTATGAATCTGTTTGTAGCGGTCAAACTGGTCACGCTGAAGTGGTTAGAGTCAATTTTGATGCAGACAAACTAAGCTATAGAGAAGTTTTAGAAATTTTCTTTGCGCTACATAACCCCACACAATTAAATCGACAAGGCAATGATGTAGGCACCCAGTATCGCAGTGCCATTTTCTATCATGATGAGCAACAAAAAGCAGCGGCTGAGGAAATAATACAAGAAATAAGCGACGAGGAAATCTGGCCAGATCCAGTAGTGACCGAAGTAACAGAACTAAACAACTACTATCAAGCTGAGGATTATCACCAAGATTATTTTAGCAATAACCCTCAAAACCAATATTGCAATATGGTGGTCGCCCCGAAACTGGCTAAGTTTAAAAAGACATTCGCCAGCCGTTTGAAAAGCGTCTAGCGCTCGTCCCCCCCTAAGGTAAACCACGCGTCTTGAATCGGCAGATTAAAAAGCAAAGGCGCCATTTTTTCGAATTTGGCGCGATTTTGCTCACAGCTGATATTATTTAAGTACACTTTCTTCCAAGGGTCGTTCACCATCCACAAAGTGTCATCAATGATGGTTAACCCTTCAATCGAAGCGTTATCCATTGGCTCCCAGGCAGGGCATATATCATCTGGCTCATTCACTGCGGCATAAAAGCCGAGGTTAATAATCAGTGTTTCTTGTTGACCTGCAAGGTCCACCAGCCAGAGTTTTTCGTCGTTCCTTGCTGCTGCAAACAAGTATTCATGACCGTCACGTTCATATAATTCCAAGGCATTAATGGGATGATTACCGTGCTTAAAAGCCGGCAATTTCACTTTGCTATCCTCAACCACAATAAACCCATCGTGCAGCCAAGTATCTTGGTTGAGCGTGGTGGTAAAAATACGTGCTCTATCTTGTGCGTCTCTTTCTAGCGCAAAATACAATCGCCCGTCTTGGCTAAGGGCTAATCCTTCAATCCCGTCATTTGGATAATCCTCTAGATTAAACGAAGGTGAAAATTTTAAGGGCCGAGCATGGGTCATAAGAACAGAGTCGTCTTGTTGTACCTCTAGGCGAATAAGTACAAACGGGTAATCTACCGAGCCCGACTCACCATATTGAGTAACACAGCTTTCACTTAGCCCCTTATAACTGCTGGCATCTTCTGTAATCGTCAAAAATACCCCGGGCTCATCAGGAACGGCTACCAACGCCTCTAAGTCAGGGTTACCTTGTATATAACCGGCAAAACAGCTGTCTTTTAGGCTCTCACTTAGCGACAGCATCATCTGCTTACCTGAGAGCTTAGCAGTATCCGGGGATATTACGTGCAGCTGCATGCGCTGGGAAACATCGGCGCTTCTATCACTTAACGAAACAAGTTTATCATTCCATACGGTTAAGCCTGATGTTTGCGGATCAATCATCACATCGCCATTAGGTTCGGTGATCCACTGCCCTTTCAACATCATTGTCCCGTCAGCAATTTCGGTGTTTTTATCCAGTTCAACTGGCGCTACATCAGCCGCCAGCTGCACTTCCCCACAGCCCAATAGTGCCGTCGTAATCAGTCCCAACACCAAATATTTATGCTTCATGCATATTCCAGCTCAATCATTTTTCTATGTTTTATAAGTAGATAAGCCGTCTTGGTCAATAGTTCATGGGATAAAAATTAAATATGTTATAAAAAACGCTATATATTCATAGCGTCACCAATGCCTGTCCGCTTACTCTTTACCCACGGCTTGGCTGCATCACAAATCCATAATGATAATCTCGCCATGGTAAGGTGTACTGAAACAAAGGAGCTGTGCCCCAAGAATCTGTTCCTGCTACACCACGCTGCTTGTAATCAATATTGATAAACACCCGCTCATGTTTGGTTAATTCATGCGGATGTAAGCCGCGTTTTTCAAACTGGTCGTATTCGTGTACGTCATAACGCTGGGCGCCAAAGCCGACTTGGTTTAACCCTTTGAAGGTCAATCCCACTCCACTTGCATCATGGAAAGTCACCCAACGCACATCGCTACGATAGCCATTTTCTTGAGGGCGAACGTAAGGAAACGCCAATTCATCTACTGACATTGCATAACGCCCAACAAATGCCGACGTTTTACGATCCCAATAGTTTTCGTGGGGGCCGCGGCCAAACCATTGAACCTGATCAAACTGAGTAGGCATTTGCACGAGACTACCAATACGTGGCAAGGCACTGTGAAATTGATGAGGTGCTGCATAAAACCATATATCAAAGGTAACGCTGCCATCGCTATCCATTGTATAGCGACTCAAATATCGGCTTTGCACGTCCTTCAGGTAATGCTCTGTTGTTATTTCAAGCCCACAAATATGCTCATTGCTATCTTTGAGTGCCGCCCAGCTACACTTGGTCAGCTCAATATTCTGCCCGGCATACTGCCAATCTTTGGCTTTTTCAGGAAAGCCTTCCCCGAAATCATTATCAGTAGGAGCACGCCAAAACTCTGGGCGAATAGGGTCAAGCAGCATTGCTTGGTTTTGTAAGTGATACTCGCTAATTAAACCCAATGCCAAATCAAAATGGATAGAAAAATCAGCCCCGCTGTATATCAGTTGTGAATCCGACTCACTTATTTGCAACTGGTCTATTTTTTCAGCGGTATCTTGCGGTAAATCTACAGCACAAGATAAGTGCTCAAGGAGTATCTGACTGCGAGCAACAGTAAAACCTGCGGGCACCATGTCAGAGCTAGTTTTGCTAATAAAGGCAAAGTTGGCGAAATACTCAGCCTCAGGCAATGTATCTAGCTGTATAGGAAAGCTAACATCTGCCGTTGCTTGCGCCGGAATGTTCAAGGTATCAATAACCCCTTGCTGAACGACATGACCATTTTCTTCGATATGCCAATGCAGTGACACATCGGATAAATCAGTAAAGTATCGTTTGTTCGTCACCTTAATAGACTGCTTTTCAACATCAAACGCATCAACACACATATGCTGATAAACCGTCTGTACTTCGAACGCGTGAGGATTGGGCGTTCTATCCGCCGCCATTACGCCATTGGCACTGAAATTACCATCGTTATACATACCCGGCGTTTCCATATCTCCGCCGTAGCCCCAATATGGCGTGCCGTCTTTTGTGGTCAATGCAAAGGTTTGATCCACCCAGTCCCAAATAAAACCACCTTGCAGAAGCGGATATTTTTCGATCACTTGCCAATAATCAGCAAGATTCCCCATGGAATTGCCCATGGCGTGTTCGTATTCGCATAAAATGAGCGGGCGGGTTTCACCAAGTTGAGCATAGTGCTCAAGCACAGGGATAGGCGCATACATCTGACTATACATATCAGTATGGCGGCGTAACTGAGCCTGTTCTGACATGACTGGCATACTGGTTTTACTTTTCAGCCAGTCGTACAAAGCCTCCATATTCGGCCCGTCGCCCGTCTCATTGCCAATTGACCATATCACGATGCTGGGGTGGTTTTTATCTCGTTCATACATGTTAGAAACACGATCTAAGTAGGCGCCTTTCCAGTCAGGCATATTACCCATATGTCCTTTCGGGTCGTAAGCAATCGCTTGATTGGCAGCGCCAATACCATGAGATTCAATATTGGCTTCATCGACAATATACATACCGTATTCATCAGCCAATGCGTACCAATAAGGGTCATTTGGATAATGCGAGGTACGCACAGCGTTGATATTAAACTGTTTGAGCAACTGCATATCTCGGCGCATAGATTCCCGACTGATGACATGCCCCGTTACTGGGTCATGATCATGGCGGTTTACCCCTTTGAATAATACGGGCTGGCCGTTAATTAACACGTTGCCATTTTTCAGTTCACTGCGACGAAATCCCACGCGCGAGTATATGTGCTGAATTGCCTCCTGCTTAGCAGTTACCACTGTCAGTTCAAGTTGATACAAGTAAGGCGTTTCAGCACTCCACTTAGCAACATGCTCAATTTTGCCAGCAAAATGTAATTCAGTAGAACACCCATTTAAGTCTATTACAGGCTCTACTTGCTCGAATACAACGGCCATTTCAGCGTCGAGCAAACGCGCGCGCACTTTACAGCCTTGCTCGCTATTTTCTTGTTCAGTCAAATGAGACTGAATACTAACGCTTAGTGCAAACTCACCATGCAGGTAATCGCTGTCTAGTGTTCCCAGCGCATGAAAATCTCGCACCCGCACTTTAGGTGTGCAATACAAATACACATCGCGCTCAATTCCAGACAATCGCCACATATCCTGTAGCTCAAGATAAGTACCGTCTGACCAGCGATATACCTCCAGCGCAAGCACATTGTTTCCTGCGTTTACGTATTGAGTAATATCAAACTCAGCGGGTGTCTTAGAGTCTTGTGAATAGCCAACTTTATGACCATTCACCCATATATAAAATGCTGACTTAACTGCCCCTAGATAGATAAAAACTTGTTTATCCGTCCAATTATCAGGCAAGACAAAATCGCGGCGATATGACCCCACAGGGTTGTTGTCGGCAGGCACTTCACCAGCAATCGGATGGCTAGCAAAATCGACCGCCATATTAATATAGTTCGCCGCACCATAGCCCAATAATTGCCAGTTACCCGGTACAGCAATTTTATTCCAATGGCGGGTATCAAAATCAGGCTTGAAAAAATCTTTCGGTCGCAAATGCGGGGCTTCTACCCAATGAAAGTCCCATTCCCCATTGAGATTAAAATAGTCTTGAGAATCAAACGGGGTATCCACATATTTCTGTGGATCATGAGAAAAACCATAAAATGAGGCTCGCGCTGGCTCTTTGTTAATAGCGAAGACCTGAGGATTTTGCCAATCAGGTACAGTCGAAGATTCAGAAGATGTCATAGCAAGTGGCTCCAATATCGAGTAAGCAATAGTGATAAAAATGGACAAATAGGCTCAAACACCAGCTCCTCGTTTTATAAACAGCGACTGGCGTTCAAAACCCACATCTGAACACAGCTGGTATTGCCAAGCTGCTTCAGTGTAAATAATATTAATATTACATATTAAAGTGCTGACTAACGAGTCAACAGACAAATTAAATCGTCTTGGTACATCGGGAAAACAATGAAATACTGGACAACATTCAAGTTCTTATTCTAAGGAACCAAAATGAACGTGAGTACACGCCAAAACATAACTCGGTTAATGTCAGCCGTTTTTCTAATAAGCTGTGTAACCCTCGCTGCTTCGCGCACCCATGCACAGCCAACGAATAATCTTGATCGTATTGCTAATTTTATGGCTGCGTACAATGAACATGATATCAATGGCATGTTGATAAATATGACCGAAGACGTGAAATGGCTTGGGGTAGCTAACAATCAGCTAATTGTTGAAACCGCAGATAAAAAACAGCTACAAAGTGCCATGCAAGCACATTTCAAAGCAAAGCCTAATGCTCGCTCCCGCATAAAAGACAGTATTGAATTGGGCAATACCGTAGCGGTAATAGAAGAGGCGTTTACTGAGCAACAGCAGAGCGAAACCTCGCAATGTGCGATGTCTATCTATCAACTCAGCGACGGCCTTATTAGTAGCATCACCTATTACGCGGCGGCAAAGTGTTAGTTACCTCACCCTGCTTAGTAACAAAAGTACAGGCACAAAGTGTCATCAAGCCTAGACCATTGCATAGCAAACAAGGACAATAGCGCTAACGTTTTAGCGGCAATATAAGGTACCCATGTCAGATTCGGCTTTTAAAATTGGTTTATTTTACGGTTCAACAACCTGTTACACCGAAATGGCTGCAGAGAAAATTCAAACTGCTTTTAATCGCTTGTTCGATGCTCACGTGGTGGATATGTTCAATATTAAAGATGTTCCCCTAAGTCAGGCAGAGCAATTCGATGTGCTCATTTTCGGGATTTCCACATGGGATTTTGGTGAGCTACAAGAAGATTGGGAGTCGTGCTGGCAAGATATCAGTGGTCTGAATCTAAAAGATAAAACCGTGGCTTTATTTGGTCTTGGAGATCAACTTGGCTACGCCCAGTGGTTCCAAGACGCCCTTGGTATGTTGCACGACGAACTGATTATTCTAGGCTGCAATATTATTGGTTATTGGCCCAATGAAGGTTATGAATTTACCGAATCAAAAGGGCTTACCCAAGATGGTTCTCACTTTGTGGGTTTATCACTGGATGACGAAAATCAGTACGATAAAACCGAGCAACGCATTGATACCTGGGTTGAACAATTGCTATTAGAATTGGATAACGACAACCAGTGATACCCGAAACGGGCCAATCACGGCTACATCGCCCTTATTATCGCAATGGTGATGAACATCGTGGTGGCGCGGATGTCAGTTTTCAGGATATCGTAAAAATTTTCGGATTTCGTACCGTTAATATAGGCAAATGGGTCACACCTGAAGAGCAGCAAATTGCAGCAAATCTATTTTTCGATGCCTTCTGTGATTTAATGGATATTCTGCAGGTCCCTGAATCGGTTATTTCGTTAAACGGTACCTTATCCTTAGCCTTCGGTACTGGCGGGCGCAAGCACAGTTGCGCGCACTATGAATCCCAAACAAAACGTCTTGCCCTGGCAAAAAATGCAGGAGGCGGCTCGTTAGCCCATGAATGGTTTCACGCATTTGATCATTATATTTGCGATAAACTTTTCGTTAACTGTGAGCCTCATCATTTTGCCTCCGAGCTATGGTTAGATGATTACGAGATGCATCCCCACCCGCTGAACAAAAAGCTTAGTCAGTGCTTCGAGGCTATTTTCCTATCCCCTGACAAGGAAGAACCAAACCAATACGTATTAGCCAGCGCCTTGGTGGACAAAGAAATGAAACTGTATTATTTCGCTCGTCCTCAAGAGATGGCCGCAAGAGCGTTCGAAGCGATCATTCAGGATCAGCCCATACGCAACGCGTTTTTAGTGCAGGGTACCAAGAAAACGCCAGAAGCGATGTTAGGCGTTTACCCCAAAGATACGCATAGACGAACCGTTCAAGATCATTTTTTACGCTACTTTGTTCATCTTGGCCAAGCACTCGAGAGCAAAAGCAGCTAGTGCAGAATGCCGACCTTGAACAGGCGTTTAAAAAATGTACTGGGTTTGCAAAACATCTCGTTCTACGATACAAATAGTGCGCGTGCCGAAAAATGATCTGCGAGATCCTCAGCTTGATCTGAGTCACACTTATCTTCGTTTTGGTCGTAGGAATATGTCAATAAAGAGAGAAAACGATATGTTTGTTGCATGAATAGCCCATTCACATCTTTTGATTTGTCAGTTGATAAATCGGTAATTGGGCACTTTTTATACCCATCATGTGAAAAACAATACATTTTCGTTAATACAATTGCATAAATTTATGTAATTAGTGGATGCTCTCAACTAAAAGTGCCTTTATACTAGGCGAATTCAATTTCAACAATTTGGCGACAAGTACAGATGAAAAGAAAGAAGCACGGCTCTTCTGATGACGAAGCAGCAATTGATATGACCCCTATGTTGGACATCGTGTTCATCATGTTGATTTTCTTCATTGTTACCACCTCTTTCGTAAAAGAGAAAGGTCTAGATGTTTTGCGTCCAAAAGACTCAAATTCACCGCCGCCGAAAACGAATGTTAAATCTTTAGCGATCCGCGTTAACCAAGATGGCACTATCATGATGAACAGTCGTGAAGTGGATATCCGCCGTATCGTGGCGAACATTCAAAGCTTTTTAGCTGAGAACAACACAGACTCTGCTGCTGTTCAAGCTCACCCTAAAGCTAAGCACGGTGTAGTAACTGAAGTCATTAACCAAGCTAAAGAAGCTGGTATTACCAACGTTTCTGTTTTAGTAGGTAAGTAATTTTTAAATTACACTGCAAATGAATACGAAAAAGCCATCAAAACGATGGCTTTTTTTATGTCTGAAATTTGTTCGTTCTGAAAATACTAACCTTTTAGATTTACTCCACATCTAAAGGTTCGGGTGACAGAATAATTCCCGTACGATCAGCATATACATGATCTTCTGGTAAAAAGGTCACACCACCAAAATTCACCGCCACATCTACCTCGCCAACACCTTGGTCGTCAGCACTGACGGGAATAGAAGCTATCGCATGAACGCCAACGTTGATTTCTTCAAGATCATCAACTTCACGCACACTGCCATAACAAATAATGCCTTCCCAGCCATTATCTAAAGCAATTTGAGCTGCGGCTGAATCAATTAGCGCTCTGCGCATAGATCCGCCGCCATCGATGAGTAATACCTTACCTAACCCTGGCTTCTCTAGCGCTTTAAGAATCACACCCTTATCTTCGAAACACTTAATGGTGGTAATTTCACCGCCAAATGAAGCACGGCCACCAAAGCTAACAAACATGGGTTCTACCACATCAACACTGTCAGCAAATAAATCACATAATGCAGATGTATTATATTCCATTGCCAATCCCCTTCAGACGAATTATCACCAGTATACTGTTAGGTATTGGCAATGCCACTACTAATCAAGCTTTTGCGTTTTTTTAATTCACATTGCCGGGAAATTTATTTCATAAACTGTTCTTTAATCTGTCACCTAAGCTTCACACAGAAAAAATACCATCTTCACCATCGAACACATGCGAGTTGATGGAGTGTCACATTGAAAACACTTACTCAGACAGATACCCAGCTTTTTCACTGGCTTTTTGGGTTAACCGCGAAACGTGACTGCCGCTGGATAATTTGGATGTCACGTACCGGCGACGGGCACCTATATTTACTCCTTGGTTTATTGCTTTGGTTATTTGAGGCAGAGCATGGCGCGCTCTTCTTATACAGCGCATTGCTGGCATACAGCTTAGAACTGCCTGTGTATCTAATTTTGAAAAAGTTTTTACGCAGACAGCGACCGTGCGATCTGTTGCAAAACTTCAGTGCTCATATCACCCCATCCGACAAGTTTAGCTTGCCCTCAGGGCACACAGCAGCGGCATTTTTAATGGCCTCACTCATAGCTAGCTTCTATCCATCCATGCTGATTTTGGTTTATTGCTGGGCCAGCATTATCGGGCTATCTCGGGTGCTATTAGGTGTGCACTACCCTAGCGACATTATAGCGGGTGCGGCGCTGGGCCTAAGCATGTCTTATTTCAGCTTGTCTTTGCTATAACTTGTCCTAACTAAAGAGAACTCACCTTTGAAGATATTGTACGGTGTACAAGGCACCGGTAATGGGCACACTACCCGCGCCCGAGTCATGGCGAAAGCGTTTAATCAACGCAGCGATATTCAAGTCGATTATCTTTTTTCAGGCAGAGATAAAGACAAGTATTTCGATATGGAAGTCTTTGGTGATTTCGCTAGCTATCGCGGCTTAAGTTTCGAAACCAAAGGCGGCAAAATCAGTAAATCTGCTACTTTCAAATCAGCAAAGTTCAGCGAGTTGTATCGAGATATTAAACGCGTGCGCGCGAGCGACTACGACTTAATCATTAATGACTTCGAGCCAATTAGCGCCTGGGCGGCAAAACGCAATAACATTCCGTCTATTTCCATCAGCCATCAAGCGGCATTTGTACACCCCATTCCGCAACAACCTGGCACCTTGTTCGATAAATTCATTACACGATACTTTGCCCCCACAGACTTACATCTAGGTGTGCACTGGTATCACTTTGGCCACGCCATTATGCCGCCTTTTATCGAAGCGGATGACAGCCATTGCCCACCGTCGCGCACTTATTTGGTATATTTGCCCTTTGAAGAAGTAGACGATATCAATGCCCTGCTAGACCCATTCTCAGAGCATGATTTCATTTGCTTTCACCCTAAGATAGAGAAAGACGTTCAGGCAGGAAATATTCAATGGCGTCGACCATCGAAAGCCGACTTCGTTAATATTCTACAAAGCTGTTCTGGGGTAATTGCCAACGCGGGCTTTGAACTGGCAAGTGAATGTCTGCACTTTGGTAAAAAACTGTTGATAAAACCTCTGAGCGGCCAATACGAACAGTTGTCTAATGCCAAGACCTTAGTTCAACTTGGGTTAGCCCAAAGCATGCCAACACTGGACAGCGACACTGTCGAAGAATGGTTAATTAAACCTGCTATTGAACGTATTGCTTACCCACAAAACCCAGATATTCTGATCGATTGGCTAGTCAAACGAGATTGGAAAGCCGTTAACTCATTATGCGAGCAACTTTGGAGCAAAGTACGCTTTCCACAATCAGTGGTCACACAGTTAGACAAACTTCCCATTGCAAACCGCTAACACTCACTTCAATGCCACATTCACGCGTACTTTTAACCGAGTGTGGTTAAGTGCGTATTGGTGAAAATGAATATAGATTATAACGCTTAAAGCACAGCTAACACGTTGCATTTTACGCTAAGAGTGCCATCATACGCGGCTACACTATTAGTTGAGACCTGAGATGCAACGTAAAACGATTTTTTTGTTAGCACTAATAAGTGCACTTTCCCTGCTAACACTGCAGGGCTGTGGGCAAAAGAAACCCCTAACTTTGCCGGAAAAGCCCCAGCAAAACACAACATCTCAGACTTCTCCTAGCCCATCTCAAGAGACCCAAGAAGGTAAGCAGTAATATGGATTTTTTTGGCTATAAAAATGAAAAACTCTATGCAGAAGACGTATCCCTGCACGACATTGCTCAAACCCATGGAACCCCATGTTATGTGTATTCTAAAGCCACTATCGAGCGCCATTGGTTAGCCTTTGATAAAGCAGCTGGCGCACACCCACATTTAGTCTGCTATGCAGTAAAAGCCAACTCTAACCTAGGTGTATTAAGTGTTCTGGCAAAGCTCGGTTCAGGCTTTGATATTGTGTCAGGTGGTGAGCTATTACGCGTCATAAAAGCGGGGGGTGACCCGAGCAAAGTTGTTTTTTCTGGTGTAGGTAAAACCCCAGAAGAAATCGCATTAGGCCTCAAGCACAACATCAAGTGTTTCAATGTTGAATCACCAGCAGAATTAGAGCGTATTAGCCAAGTCGCTGTTGCTGAAAATAAAATTGCCCCTATTTCAATTCGGGTTAACCCAGACGTTGACGCGAAGACGCACCCCTATATTTCTACTGGTCTAAAAGCCAATAAATTCGGTATCGAGCGTGAACAAGCGGTGGAAGTTTACCGCCATGCTGCTTCATTACCCAATTTAGAAATAAAAGGCATCGATTGCCACATCGGTTCACAGCTAACCGAAATTGCCCCGTTTGTTGATGCGCTTGATAAACTATTAGTGCTTATTGATGAACTAGCCGAAAATGGCATTACCTTAGCGCATTTAGATGTCGGCGGCGGCTTAGGTGTAACCTACAAAGACGAAACGCCTCCTCACCCTGATGAATACACCCAAGCCATCGCGCAGCGAATGCAAGGCCGTGAAGATTTACAGCTTATTTTTGAGCCGGGTCGCGCCATTATGGCCAACGCCGGGGTGTTATTGACCAAGGTAGAATTTTTAAAACAAGGCGCTGAAAAGAATTTCGCGATCGTTGATGCCGCCATGAACGATTTAATTCGTCCTGCATTATATTCAGCTTGGCAAAGTATTATCCCCCTTGATACTTCGCTCACCCGTGACAGCGCAGTTTATGATGTTGTTGGGCCAATATGCGAAACCGGCGACTTCATCGGCAAAGAGCGCGAATTAGCAATCGAAGCGGGTGATTATTTAGCGGTACGCAGTGCCGGCGCTTATGGTTTTGTGATGGCATCAAACTACAACAGTCGTTGTAAAGCCGCAGAAATCATGGTCGACAAGGAAAACGTCATAGTAGTGCGTGAACGTGAAACCCTTGAAGATTTATGGCGTGGTGAAAGCACGCTATAAGGGTATCAAGCCCCTGTTTGCACCATCCCTTAGCCAAGATGGTGCAAATCCATAGTCAGCAGTGCTTTGAAATGATATAACCATCATTATAGGTACTTGATACAAGGGCGATTGTCGTCTGATTAAGTGATTTTTACGTAAGTGGCACACATGCAAGTTCAGTTTTCAAAGATGCACGGTTTGGGCAATGACTTTGTCGTTATCGACAACGTGACTCAAAACGTTTTTTTCAGCAAAGAGAAAATTGCCCAGTTGGCGGATCGCAACTTCGGCATCGGCTTCGACCAATTATTAGTCGTTGAGCCTCCGTACGACCCAGAACAAGATTTTCATTACCGCATATTTAACTCAGACGGTTCAGAAGTTTCCCAGTGTGGTAATGGTGCTCGCTGTTTTGCTCGCTTTGTGAAAATGAAAGGGTTGACCAACCGCAATAAAATAGTGGTCAGCACCAAAGCTGGCCGTATCGTGTTGTATCACGAGCGCGATGGGCAAGTGACCGTTAATATGGGCGAGCCCGAGTTTGAGCCTTCGAAAATCCCGCTCAAAGCTAACAAGCAAGAAAACATTTATATCATCCGTGAAAATGACCATACCTTTTTTTGTGGCGCGGTTTCCATGGGTAACCCACACTGTGTATTATTGGTCGATGATATTGCAACGACGGATGTAGAAGGCATAGGCAAAATGTTAGTCGCTCATGAACGCTTCCCTGAAGGGGCAAACATTGGCTTTATGCAGATTCTAAACAGCGGACACATAAAACTTCGCGTTTACGAACGTGGCGTTGGCGAAACTCTCGCCTGTGGTAGCGGTGCTTGCGCAGCAGTAGCTGTAGGGCAAATGCAGAAAAAATTAAACAAGGACGTCACTGTCGATTTACCCGGTGGCACCTTGAAAATTCGCTGGCAAGGGCCAGGGTCAATCTTAAAAATGACAGGGACAGCGGAACATGTCTTTGATGGGAATATCACGTTATGAATGAAGCATCTGGTCAGCAAAAAAGCCAACTCGACGATACGTCCGCCTTTGCTGAACCGGATGGTGTAACTGAGCAGCAGGTGGCAGTCTACCTCGCACAGCACCCTGAGTTTTTCGTGAAACACCCCGCTCTACTCGAGCAATTACAATTGCCCCATGCCCAAAAGGGCAGCGTGTCATTGGTTGAACGCCAAAGCGAACAACTGCGACAAAAAGTGCGGTTACTGAATACTAAACTCAGCCAGTTGATTGGTATCGCTAAGCAAAACGAAGCTATATACCGAATTTATGCTGATTTGAATCTTCGCGTCTTGAAATGCACTGACATTAGCTCAGTGCAGTTTGTGTTAGAAGACGTGATGCAAGAACAGTTGAACCTTTCCTCTGTTGCTCTAAAGCCTTACAAAGGTGCCTTTGCGCTACCGGAAATTCAACGTAAACTGTTCGCTGAAAAGCGCTTTAAAGATAACGATTTCTTTTTCGGACGCTTAAGCGAGCATGAGAAAAAGCTGCTTTTTAGTGACCAACAAGCAGAATCTGTTGCTTTGTTGCGTTTAGGCAATAACGGTGAGCTAGGTATTTTAGCCATTGGCAGTAATGATCCTGGGCATTTTAACCCAGACATGGATACCCTGCTTATTACCCAGTTACAGCAGTTTTTAAGCATACTGCTTCCCAAACTTCTGGCTTATTAATGACTGCGCAGCCAAGCCTGCAACCCTTGCTAGACAAGTACTTTGACTACCTCAAGTACGAACGTAATTTAGCCGCTAAATCGATTGAAAATTATCAACGACAATTCGCCAGCATTTGCCAAACCTTAAGCATTTCAAGCTGGTCGGCGCTAAGCGTTGAGCATGTGCGCCAAGTACTCCATCACGCTCGACGCCAAGGTTTAAGCCCACGTAGTATTGCGCTTCGATTATCTGCGTTACGTGGTTATTGTGCCTACTTGGTTGAGCTTGAGGTATTGTCCAGCAACCCAGCCAAAGCGGTTCAAGCGCCGAAGCAAGGCAAACCATTACCCAAACAACTCAATGTAGATGAAATGCATCAGCTACTGGATTTCGATGATGACTCCCTGCTCGCTATTCGCGACAAAGCCATGCTCGAACTGACCTATAGCTGTGGATTACGCTTAGCTGAGTTAGCAGATTTAAATCTCAATAGCTTGCAAGATGACGGGCAATTACGGGTCATGGGTAAGGGCAGCAAAGAACGCTTGCTCCCAGTAGGCAAAAAAGCACTAACGTGCGTCGGACAATGGCTAAAAGTGCGCGGCGAGTTAGCCGATGGAAATGAGCCTGCCTTGTTTTTAAGCAAACACAGACGGCGTATCAGCCACAGACAAATAGCCAAGCGCATGCAACTGTGGGCGAAACAGCAGCATCTAGATCAAGATATTAATCCGCATAAATTACGTCACTCTTTCGCTACCCATATTCTCGAGTCGAGCGGCGATTTACGCGGCGTGCAGGAATTACTCGGGCATGCTAATTTATCTACCACACAAGTGTACACCCACTTGAACTTTCAACATCTGGCCAGCGTATACGATACGGCGCATCCAAGAGCCAAAAGACGAAAGTAGTTATCCAACCGATAAGTGATGTCGGCGGATCATCAGCGCAAGAAAAAAGGACAGAACCGAAAACATGATTTATTACCGTAAAATCGGCGACATTAAAGCCCTAACGTTCGATCTCGATGACACCCTATACGACAATTACCCTTATATCATACGCGCGGAACACGCCTTAATTGAATTTTTAGGAGGCTTTGCTCCAGAGCCTTCCCACAGTCACCCAGGGTATTGGCGTGAGCATAGGCTCAGCACTCTGAAAAACAAGCCAGAACTGCACAGCGACATGGGCATGTTACGCCGCGAGGTATTAACCAGCGGCATTCAAGCGTTTGGACACAGCGGTCAAGCGCTAAAAAGCGCGGTAGATGAAGCCTTTGATTTCTTCTATTTTGAGCGCAGCAATTTCAAGGTCGCAGAAGAAGTCACGCAAACGCTGAGCAAACTCGGCGAGCGCTGGCCCTTAGTCGCTATTACCAATGGCAATGTGAATTTAGAGCAAATTGGTATCGCGGATTACTTTCAAAAAAGCTTTCACGCAAGTTTGGCTTTCCCTATGAAGCCCAACAGTGCCATGTTCGAGGCTGCACAGCAGTTACTCAAAATACCAAGGGAGTCCATTTTACACGTGGGTGATAATTTAGAAAAAGACGTTTTAGGGGCAAAAAAAGCCGGTTTTATGAGTGCTTGGTATGCAGTCAATCGCCCTATGAGTCTGAGCAGCGAAGATGTCACTGTATTACCGGATATCCAGCTAGAGCATTTAAGCGAGCTTTGTGATTTGTAGCTGTTTATCTGGTTGTTATTAGATTCGCGTGATTTCGTTACCACGCGAGCCTAGATACTAATCTTCTAATACGTTTTGACGCATTGTCTGGCAAGGGTTTTGGCAGCTTGGCTTACCCACAATTTTTGCTGGAACGCCTGCCACAGTCACATGGGGCGGAACATTAGCCAGTACCACACTGCCCGCACCGACTTTGGCTCCAGGGCCAATTTCGATGTTACCCAAAATTTTGGCGCCGGCACCAATCATCACGCCATGGCGCACTTTTGGATGCCTATCCCCTACCTCGTTACCTGTGCCGCCCAGCGTAACCGACTGCATAATCGACACATTATCTTCAATCACAGCCGTTTCACCCACCACTATGCCAGTGGCGTGGTCAAACATAACGCCTTGGCCAATATACGCTGCCGGGTGAATATCCACAGACAACACTTCAGAGCTGCGACTTTGGATGAATAACGCCAATTCATGGCGGCCCATTAGCCACAACATATGAGCAAAACGATGTACCTGAATGGCGTGAAAGCCTTTAAAGTACAACAACACAGTTAAATACGACTTGACCGCCGGATCGCGCTCGAATGTGGCTTGAATGTCAAACACTGTGGCTTCAACCAGCAACGGCTGGTCGCGGTAGGCTTGGTCTAGCATGGTACGCAGTGCATCCGCTGACATGACTTTATCTGAAAGCTTGTTTGATAAGATAAAACTCAGCGCCCCTGCGAAATCTTGCTGCTTCAAAATACATTCATTAACATAAGTGGCAAGTAAGGGTTCTTTGTCGGTCATTACCTGTGCTTCATTTCGAAGGGTTTGCCAAAATTTGTTGTCCACGCGTATCCACCTTATCTCTGCATTAGTCGGCAGTGTAGTCAGTTGTTATTTCAAAGCCCATTAATGACTAAGAACAAATTCATTAATTGTATAAAAACACAGTATAACTGTTATAATGCGTTCATAATTCTACAGCATTTTTCCCCCATGGATGTATCTCGACTCTTAGAACAACTCAACGATAAACAACGCGACGCCGTGGCCTCACCGGCTGCTGACATGCTTATTTTGGCTGGCGCAGGCAGTGGTAAAACCCGTGTTTTAGTGCACCGTATTGCGTGGTTAATGGAAGTAGAAGGCATTGCCCCTTGGGGGATTCTGGCCGTTACGTTTACCAACAAAGCGGCGCGGGAAATGCGCGGGCGTATCGAAGAGTTGCAAGGCAGTGCACTGAGTAATATGTGGATAGGCACGTTTCATGGCATAGCCCACAGATTGCTGCGCACCCACTATGCAGAAGCTAAGTTACCCGAGAACTTTCAAATTCTAGATTCTGATGACCAATATCGCTTAGTGCGCCGCGTCATAAAAAGTATGAATCTAGATGAAAAACAATGGGCCCCTAAACATGTTCAGTGGTACATCAATGGCAATAAAGATGAAGGCTTACGCCCAGAACACATCGACACCCACGGCGATTACAACCAGAAAAAACTCTGTGAAATTTATCAGGTGTATCAACAAACCTGCGAACGTGCTGGTTTAGTCGATTTTGCCGAGTTATTACTACGCGCTCATCAACTATGGGTAGAAAACCCAGAGCTGCTTAAGCACTATCAAAATCGCTTCCGCGCGGTACTGGTGGACGAATTTCAAGATACCAATAACATCCAATATGCATGGCTACGCCTGTTGGCTGCTCCCACTAACAATATGATTATTGTTGGCGATGACGACCAATCTATTTATGGTTGGCGCGGTGCCAACGTACAGAATATTCAGCATTTCTTACGTGACTACCCCCAAGCGAAAACCATACGCTTGGAGCAAAACTATCGCTCTACAGGTAATATTCTTAAAGCAGCTAATGCGGTTATCGATAACAACCAAGGTCGGCTAGGCAAAGAGCTATGGACTGAGGGAGCCGATGGCGAGCCTATCTCCTTATACGCAGGTTTTAACGAGTTAGATGAAGCCCGCTTTGCAGTATCACGTATAAAAGACAGGCAAACCCAAGGTTACGCCCTTAGCGATTGTGCGATTTTATACCGTAACAACGCTCAATCTCGCGTGCTCGAAGAAGCCTTATTGCAAGAATCAGTAGCCTATCGAATTTATGGTGGTCTGCGATTCTTTGAACGCCAAGAAATTAGAGACGCTTTAGGATACCTGCGCATCATTAATCAACAAATTGATGATGCCGCATTTGAGCGCGTGGTCAACACCCCAACGCGAGGTATAGGTGATAAAACCTTGGCTCAGGTGCGCGAACAAGCCAAAGAAAGCGATTTGTCCATGTGGCAAGCGAGCTTACAATTGCTGCGAGAAAAGCGCCTATCTGGGCGGGCAGCGAATGCGCTGCAAGGCTTTATCGATTTAGTTTTATTGCTGCAAAAAGACACCCAAGACTTACCCCTTGAACAGCATGCTGATCACGTGATTAAGCATTCCGGTTTATACGCCATGTACAAAGCAGAAAAAGGCGAGAAAGCCCAAGCTCGTATTGAAAACTTAGAAGAACTCGTTACTGCTTGTAAGCAATTTGCGCCCCCTGAAGAAGCTGAAAACATGAGCCCTATGTCTGCATTTCTCGCCCATGCTTCACTTGAAGCCGGTGATGCACAAGCGGATAAACATCAAGACGCGGTGCAGATGATGACCATTCACACAGCTAAGGGTCTTGAATTCCCTATGGTGTTGTTGGTCGGTGTCGAAGAGGGCATGTTCCCGAGTCAAATGAGTAACGATGAACCGGGTAAAATCGAAGAAGAACGTCGCTTATGTTATGTAGGCATGACGCGCGCCATGCAGAAACTCTTTCTAACCTACGCTGAAAGTCGCCGCGTTTATGGGCAAGACAAATATCATACGCCTTCTCGTTTCATCAAAGAAATACCCAGCGAATACATTGAAGAAGTCCGCTTGCGTACCAAAGCAACGGTTGCACGGCCAATGCAAAGTCGTTTTCAGTCGTCCGCCAGCCATACCGCGTTTGATTCCACGGGGTTTAAACTCGGCGAACGAGTGGCACACCGTAAATTTGGTGAAGGTACCGTACTTAATTACGAAGGCAGTGGCGAACACGCCAGAGTGCAAGTCAATTTCGATAATGTCGGCAGTAAATGGTTAGTATTGTCATTCGCCAAACTTGACCGAATATAGACCATTGCTGATTAAAACCGGTTTACTTTTTTAACCGAGTACGTTGTAGTTACCTCGAGTGATTGCACTCCCGTGCTCAGAAAAAGGTAAACTTGTTTTATGCGCCCAAAAGTACTGATCATTGACGACAACGAACAATCCGTAGGTGTCATTGCCAGTCTCATCGTTAACGCTCAGCTAACGCCAGTTAGAGCCACCAGCCTAACGGCTGCCCAGCATATATTTTCACGTTCTGCACCAGAAGACTTTCTGTGTGCCATCGTCGATTATCGCCTACCAGACGCCCCACACGGCCAAGCAATCGACTTCACCCTAGCTTCGTTTTTGCCCACCATAGTCACTACTGAATTCCTAGACTCACAAACCAGAGCCGGTATTCTGGACAAAGACGTTATTGATTACATCCTCAAAGAAAGTGAACAGGTATACGAATACCTGAGTGTGTTACTCAGTCGGTTATATAAAAACAAACATATTGGCGTTTTAGTTGTAGATAACGCACGTGTTCATAGGGCGCGCAGTACAGCGTTGTTGCGCCGGCATAACTTTATGACCTACGAGGCAACAACTGGGCAGCACGGACTTGAAGTACTCACGCGCCAGAGTCATATCAAGCTAGTGATTGTGGCCAATGATTTACCTGGCCCGAGCGGCATCAAAATGCTCAGCGAAGTTCGACAACGAGCAAAAAAAGAAGATATCGCTGTGATCGGTTTGTCTGACAGAGGCGATACTGGGCTATCTGCCCGCTTTATCAAAAGCGGGGCGAATGACTTTCTGACCCAGCCTTACGGCCAAGAAGAATTCTTATGTCGAATTATGCAAAACATAGAATATATAGAAAACATTGAGCTTATCAGACGTGCGGCCAATTCTGATTTTCTCACTGGCCTGCCCAATCGTCGTCATTTCTTTGAGCGGGCAGCGGCTGCACTGCAGTTAATCCCGGTTTGCCAATGCTTAGCTCTTATCGATATCGACCATTTTAAAAAAATTAATGATACCTATGGTCATGATTGTGGTGATTATACCTTAAGGGAAATTGCTAAATTAGTCGCTGACACCTTCAAGCAGCATATTCCGGCCCGCTTTGGTGGTGAAGAATTTTGCGTTTTTATGCCGAATATTAAGCTGCACACGGCAGTGCAAATATTTAATGATTTTCGCCAAGCCCTCACTGACATCGAGTTCAAATTTGAGGGCCAAACATTTCATTGCTCTGTCAGTATTGGCCTGACCGCTATAGAACATGGGGGCATAAGCGGCATGCTGCGTAAAGCGGACGAATATCTGTATCAGGCAAAAAATAACGGCCGAAATCGTGTTGAGCACGACCCCAGCTAAGTACGCTAAGCCTGCGCCTGTTTAAGCGCCTTCTTTACTTTTTGGCATTGGCGTAAGGAATCATAACTAAACAATCCTAGCGCCAACCAGACAAACGCGAACATGACTAATTTGCTGTTATCAAGCGGTTCACCGTAAACCGCAGCAGCCAATACAAACATCAGGCTTGGGCCGATGTATTGGAAAAAGCCTAAGGTCGAAAACATGATGCGCTTGGCGGCTGCCGTAAAACATAACAAGGGCGCTGTAGTGACGATGCCAGCGCAAATCAAGGTAATATTTAAAGGCAGGTCATTAGTGAGCATATTGCTGTACTCACCCGCAAACCAAATCCAGTAGACGATAGCAGGTGGGAGCAAAAACACACTTTCAATTAGCAACCCTGGTAATGAGTCCACCGCGACTTGCTTTCGCAATAAGCCGTATATTCCGAACGTGCCAGCAAGTGCAAGTGCAACCCAAGGCAACTGGCCGTAACTGACGATAAAATACGCTACACCTGAAAGCGCTAAGCCCACGGCAACTTTTTGCATGCGTCGTAACCGCTCACCTAAAAATAGGCGTCCTAGGAATACATTTAGCAAGGGATTGATGTAGTAACCTAAACTGGCTTCAAGTAGATGATTATTATTGATTGCCCAGATGAAAATAAACCAGTTTGCGGCCAACAGTAATCCGGATATCAATAGAATCTGCATGACCTTCGGATTTAATATCGCCTGCTTTACCTTATTAATTTTACCGGTCACAGCCACCAGTAAAACTAATACCAGCACAGACCAAATAATGCGATGCATCAAAATTTCCATTGCTGGCACTTGGTCAATCAATTTGAAATACATTGGCGCAATACCCCACATGGTGTACGCCGCGATTGCGAATAAGACGCCCGATTTCACCGCTTTATCATTCATTTCAAGCCCCTTTTACCATCAAGCGCAGGAGTGTGAATTAACTACCTTGGAAAAGCAATGTGCGTAGTTACATTCAAGTCTTCAAGCCTACAGTCTTTTTCATACACTGAAATAATACAGGCTGGATATCGGTCTTGTTTTATCATCAAAATCCAAAAGGTAACCCAATTGATAAACAAAAATATTGGACTATTAAATCAGCTTTTTAACCCTACTTTGGTCAAGCGTTCGCTTGCCACGGCGCTAATTGTTGGTGCGATCCTAAATGTGATTAACCAATATGACGGTGTATTTGGACAAGCACCGATTCTGTGGGGGAGTATGCTCCTAACGTTTATCGTCCCTTACTTCGTCTCGTCTATTTCCGGTATGTTAACCCTACGCCAATTCGCGAGGCAGCAAGCAACAAAATCGTCGACATCTGAATAAGCCTAAGAGCGAATTGCAGCTCTATCCAGAGGGCTCCTCGCCATCGACCTTGGGTAAGCAACCTAAATACTGGATAAGTAAATATTGCAAAAAATCCCTCTAAATCAGCCCGCGCCGAGTCAATATTTGCTGTTTAGGACAACGTTGTTGCATCCAAATTGCGTTTATACGCGCAAATTCACAAGTATGGGCATAAGCTGGACCACCGCGATCTATAAGGCTTAAAGCAGTATTAGTTTACAGATCTGGTTTGCGCGCCAATAACTCACTCATTCCCCGCCGTCCTTTGGTATATATCCTGCACAGTCAGTCTACTCGTTTCATTCTCTACTTGGTTTACATCAAGCCCAGGTTTTTATACAGGACGAACATGGTCACGTATTTTAAAAATAAGACTAAGCAATTTATAGAATCTAAGAACATGTACCTTGTTTTGGTCATCGCCTCATTTTTAGAGTCGATCATTGTCCCTATTCCCCTTGAAGCCGTGTTGATCCCTTTAATGCAGGCCAAGCGTGAAAAAATATGGCTGTTAGCGACGTTGGCCACCTTAGGTTGTATTTTTGGTGCCATTATCGGCTACGGCGTCGGTTATTATCTTTTTGACCAATTCGCCGAGCAAATCGCCAGCTGGTTTTCGGACCCTCAGCAGCTAGAGAATGTTAAAACCCAGATGCAAGAACAAGGCTTCTGGTACGTATTGTCCGTAGGCATTATTCCCGTTCCTTTTCAAATTGCCATGCTAGCAGCAGGTGCTGCTAAATACTCTTTGGGCCTATTCTTATTAGCGACTTTTATTGCCCGCTCTATTCGTTATTTTGGCCTCGCACTGCTAGTCAAATTGGCGGGTAACCAAGCTGAAGCGCTATTTAAAAAATATAAGATCCCTACAGCCATCGGGCTCACTCTAATAGTGGCCTTGATATGGTGGATAAAACATTAATTTACATTGATTCAAGGATAAACAATGAGTGATGATCTAGAGCACGGCGAACACGATCATGAGGCGAAAATAGTTTCTCCTTCTGGTGAGCTATTGTTTAATGAAAGCACCAAGGAGCGCTCCAAAGAGCGTACCCGCGAGAGTCAAGAATACGCTTCTGTAATAGTTAAGCGCGTGGACGAAACCTTTCGCCACCCCGATGACATTCTTGAAAAAGCCATAGACGAAGGGGTTGAACAACTAGCCCGACCGAGCATGTCGCTGTTCATGTCTGCGCTCGCTGCAGGCATGATCATCTGCTTCACCGTACTTGCCGTAGGCGTAATGACAACCATAGTCGGTGACATGTCTACAGGCTTTAATCGGGTATTGGTGGCTTTAGTGTATCCGCTAGGATTTGTGATGTGTATTTTAAGTCGTACCCAGTTATTTACCGAGCACACAGCCACAGCTTTCTACCCGATTCTCGATAGGCGCATCAGTGTATTTCGCATGTTTCGCCTGTGGGGTATTGTGATTGCAGGCAATATTATCGGTGGTATTTTCAGCGCCGGACTCTTAGCCCTGAGTGACGAGGTGATACATGCCAGTGAGGGTTACTTCATTATCGCAGAGCACATTTTGTCTTACTCACCTCTCACGCTGCTCATAAGTGCCACCTTGGCGGGTTGGTTAATGGCGTTAGGCGCGTGGACTATACTTTCAACTCACTCCACGACCAGTCAAATACTATGTATTTACATCGTTACGTTTATTATCGGCCTTGGTGGCTTGCATCACTCTATTGCAGGCTCAGTAGAGCTGCTAGTGGGCTATTTCACCTCAGATCAACTGTCTTTGATAGAGATGTTAAAAGCTCTTGCTGTCGTACTTCTTGGCAATGCAATTGGCGGCTCTGTCTTTGTCGCGTTACTGAATTACAGCCATATTCGCAAACTTAATAAATAGCCGCAAAGCCACGACAGCCCATACTGTCGTGGCGCTATGTTCATTTACACTGCACTGTACTCGCTCTGTACTCGCTCTGTGTATTCGATTTATCAATCAGCGGCGAGCTAAACGCCAACCGCAATAGCTGCTTAAACTGGTGACAACTGCGCCCCATACCCAATCTTGCAAGCTTATCCCTAAAGGCCAGTCAGCCAATAACGCATAATTTGTCATATTGTACGCACCATAGGCTGCTGCACCTAAAACGCCTCCTCCAATGAATACACCACTGGCTTTTTCAGCGTTAAACTGTGGCCGAATGACTAAGTAAACCATCGCCATGCAATACAGGGTATAAAACACAATCCAAGGCCAAATATGCACCTTGTCGCGCATTAAACCTTCCATCGCTTGCGTGTAGTTATCTTTCGCTATGAAGCCAAGCCATAGTGCGTCCAGCAATAAAAAACCGAGTAATGAACCCACATATGCACGAATTACTTGTGTCACCTTTCCTCCTAAGCGTGAACGCTAATATTTAAAAATAGGTTGTAAATTTGCTCCCTACACACTGTTACGCTCACGCGCCAAAATCGACCATTGTGACCAAAAACCAAACAGAAATAACTACTTAATTTGTGTAAATTTTACCACTCCGGCCTTTCTTAAATACTAAAACGAAAACGAAAAAACCATACTATTCAGTTAGTTATAATTTTTAGGCGATTGGTACAAAGCTCGCATTAGCGTAAAGACAATAATGAAAGCAAAACAGTGAGAGGAACCCATGAAAATTTTTGAAGCGTTACGCAAAGATCACGATGTTCAAAGAGACTTAATGGACACATTATTAAATACATCTGGGAAAAGCGAGCAACGTGTTCTCGCGTTCAGCCAATTAAAAGACGCATTGGAACGTCACGCGCTCGCTGAAGAACGTTACTTCTATGCCCCTCTCATGAAGTCAGACAAGATGGTTGACCCATCGCGTCACGCGATATCTGAACATCATGAAATCGACGAAATGATCGAAAAGCTTGAAGCGACCGACATGAGCTCTTCCGCTTGGTTGACGCACATGAAAAGTCTACAGCACTTAGTACTCCACCATTTAGACGATGAAGAACAGCAGTTTTTCCAAATGGCAGGAAAGGTTCTCAATGAAACGCAAAAAGATAAGTTAGCGACTAGCTATCGCCAAGAAATGCGCGAACAACAATCAGCTTAAACAGCTCATTGCATCGCCATTTAATAGCCTTAAACATTTTACTCAAACGCCCCCATCAGGAGGAACAAGATGAATTATGAAAAATTAACCCCAGGCGCCAGCTTCCCCAGCATTCAAGTGCTCGATAAAGACGGGAAAACACAAAGTTTAGTCGCGCCTCAAGAGGCTGAAAATTGGACACTATTAGTTATTTATCGTGGCGTGCATTGCCCTATTTGTAGTAAATACTTAACCCAATTGCAGGAAATGCGTTCGCAATTTCAAGACATAAACGTCGACATTGTGGCGGTGTCAGCAGATTCGGTGGACCAGCTCAATACCAAGCTTGCCGATGTATCAGTTGAATTTCCTGTATACGCCGGATTGAACAAAGATCACATGCGTAAATTAGGTTTGTATGTTTCTCAGCCCACCTCAGACGCAGAAACCGACCATGACTTCCCTGAGCCTGGTTTATTTGTAATCAACAATGACAACAAAGTGCAGGTATTGGAGATTGCCAATAGTCCATTTGTGCGCCCTGACTTGAAAATGCTGGTATCAGGTTTAGGTTATACACGAAAAAATGACTACCCCATTCGAGGCACAAAAACTATCTAGAGTGCTGCAAATGAGTCTGTGTGCGTTTGCTGCACACAGGCTGAGTCAATTCACATACCTGGTTAATTGTTCACCATTGAATCGTCAAAATAAGCGTTATTGCACGAAAGGAACCGCAGCATGTTTATCGTAAAGTATTATCTTGGTGGGGCACTCTTCGCTTTATGGTTAGCTTACGTCAGTACTAGCCTATTTATTGCTATACCTTTGATATGGATCGCATTGTCGTTAGTGACTGTTAGTAGCGCATACGCCCTGCAAAAACCGGCTATTTTTCGTAAGAAACAAGACGGCTCGATCCCCTTTTACATTCGCTGGTTGTTTATCCCCTTTTTGCTCGGTGCACAGCTCTATAACGCTTGGGCACGTAAGCATGACAAAGTCCCTGCAATACAACAAATTGACGATGACCTATACCTCGCCTGCCGTTTATTTCCTAGTGACATTGAGTACCTACAGGAAATGAACGTCAAAGCCATACTCGACGTAACCGCTGAATTTGACGGCCTAGACTGGACCGCAACCTCAGAGGATTTGGCCTATCTAAATGTACCTGTTTTAGACCATCAAAGTCCCACGGAAGAAGATTTAATCAGCGCAGTGAATTGGATTGAAAACCAGCGCCGCGCAAACCGTGGCGTCGTAGTACACTGTGCACTAGGACGAGGGCGTTCGGTACTCATCATGGCGGCTTACTTACTCAGTAAAAATCCAGATTTGAGCGTACGCCAAGCAATCACGATGATACAAGACGTACGTGAAACCGCGCGGCTAAACTCCCACCAGCTTAGGGCGTTAAGCAAGGTGTTCGAGCAGGGCAAGCTCGTCTTGTCACAGCCGACCTGGTTAATTGCTAACCCCGTGTCAGGGGGTGGGAAATGGGTAGAAAATCGAGATTTTATTGAACAAAGGTTGTCTGCGTCGTTGCAGCTTCACATTGTAGAAACCACCCCAGAAATCAGCGCCGCCGATTTAGCAGAACAAGCTCTCAAAGCCGGGGCTAAAACAGTAATTGCCTGTGGCGGTGATGGCACCTTAACAGAGGTAGCATCGGCCTTAGTCAATAGCGACACACATTTCGCGATCATTCCTCTTGGCACGGCAAACGCACTTGCCCACGCATTGTTTGGTAGTCAAAGTAAAGTTATGCCTATAGAGGTCGCCTGTGAACACATTGAGAATGGCCAGCCAACTAAAATAGATACCGCTTATTGTAACGGCGAACTCATGCTACTGGTCACCGCCCTAGGATTTGAGCAAAAAATGGTTGAAAATGCAGACCGCTCTGAAAAAGACGTTGCTGGGCAACTCGCGTACATCAAAGCGCTTTGGGAAGCGGTTAACGTAAATGAATCCCTGACCCTGTCAGTGAGCATTGATGACGAACCAGAACGCGAGCTGCCAGTGTGCAGCTTAGTAGTGGCAAATGCTGCGCCTTTTACCACAGTTTTAGCTCAAGGTGGCGGCGAACCCAATGCGAAAGATGGTCTGTTAGACCTTACTTGGTTGCCACCACAAGCGACATTCGGTGACCATATGTTTAGCTTGTCAGAACTTATCGCGCCGAACCTATTTAGCGATGAGGAAAATAAAAATGTACATCATCAACACATTCAGCGCATAAAGATTCGCGCGCAGCAGCCCTTACAATACGTTGTTGATGGGGAGACCTACCAAGCAGAAACGCTAGACATTAAGGTAAACCCCAATTCACTTACTATGCTGATCGCTGTGCCCTCATAGCCATGGCGCGGTTTAATCGCTGTGGTCATTTTAATCGCCGCGGCCTTTTAATCGCTGTCGCTATAATCCACTGATAGCCGCTTCAACAGTAAATCGCACTTCATATTCCAAAAGGAAAGCTTAAGGCTTTCCTTTTTTCATTTCCTGGGCAACGAAACACCTCGCGCTTGTGTGCACTTTTTACTTTTTCAACAGTAAAACTTGCCAAGCAATGAAATGATAAATCTCTGTAAGTCCCTGTTTTAAAGGGGTGCAGGGTTGGCCCCAATATTGAATTAAGCATTACATATAAAATTAAGCACGCTGCCTTCGCCAGCCAAGACCTTAAAGAGTATGACTAATGAATATATTGCCAGACTACATATTGTTAAAACCGACCCTAACGTTATGCATGATTTGCCTTTGCTTATTCGGTTGTAGCACAGTTCCCCCTACGCAATATCAAGCTGCTGTAGAAAATGGCGATAATGGATACAGTCACGTCCAGTTGAGCGACAACCAGTACCGTGTATTGTTTAAAGGCAATAAAACCACTGACGAAGATGATGCAAAAAATTACGCTCTGCTGCATGCCGCAGAACTCACCATCGCCCAAGGGTATACTTGGTTCACCATAGTCGATAGCGATCTTGACGTAGAAACAAAAGAACTAACACGCGTAGGCCCTACAACGACGAAGCCTGTACGCGGTGAAACGACCTGCGGTTTATTAGGCTGTGCCACGCCAAGTTCCCCCAATTACGCCGGTGGCGAAGTCACGACCAAGCAAGTAAAAGAAAATATTATGTCATCTTTACTGATCACTATGGGCAAGGGCGAGCCCAAAACCCCATTGAAGGTGTTTGATGCAAAACAACTTGCGCAAAACCTTCGCTAAACACGATTTAACACTGCTGCGCCTACACTGCACTCACACTGCATTAACAGCGCGTTCCCGCTTGCGAGCCCCGAATATTCGGTGCTCGCTTTTTTCGTTTCTAACTCTGTTTCACCTACTTAGGATCATATAATGGAATTTACAGCGCTCGGCGAATTTTCCTCTCTGATAACCGACAAGCTTCAAAGCTGGCTAGAGCAAACAATTGCTCACTTACCTAATTTTGTTGTCGCTATTCTCATCACCATTGTCTTCTCAATACTCGCCAGAGTGCTTAGCAGGATGCTAAGAAAAGGCTTACACCGTGCTTTAGAATCAAGGCAAATAGCCGACCTGCTTGCGTCTATATTCAAAGCCATCGTCATGTGCACTGGGCTATTTATCGCTTTGGAATTTCTAGGATTGTCTGGCACCGTGACCTCACTGTTAGCCGGTGCAGGCATTGTCGGGTTAGCCATAGGTTTTGCGTTCCAAGATATGACAGAAAACCTTATAGCTGGCATCGCAATGGGGATCAGAAAGCCATTTGAACTAGGTGATGTGGTGCAGGCCGAAGGCGTATTCGGTAACGTACGCGCCATTAATTTACGCAACACAATAGTCGAGACGTTTTTTGGTCAGATAGAGGTTATCCCGAATAAAATTTTATTCCGAAACATCCTAACCAATTACTCCACTATCGGTGTGCGCAGGTTAGAGATCCCTGTGGGAATATCCTATGGTGACGACCCAGCAGCTGCGGCCAAATTGCTCACTGATAAAATGAACGAGTGTGATTTTGTGGTTAAAAAAGAAGAGACGGCCGTTTACGTCGAAAGCTTCGGCGATAGCAGTATCAACATGCTGGTATGGTTTTGGATAGATTACCCAGGGGATACGGGCTTTATGGTTGCTCGACACGAAGCTGTGATCCTAATCAAAAAGACCCTTGAAGAAGCAGATTTCTTAATTCCATTCCCGATACGGACCTTGGATTTTGGCGCCAAAGGCGGAGAGAAGTTAGATTCAATGCTGAGCAGTCAGAAACACCCAGGTGAGCAAAAAGCCGAAACAAACGACCAGTCGCAAGAAAGTGCTTCAAAACAAACGTTTAGTAAGGAGCATGCCACTAAAGCTGATGCCCCATCGTCACCTAGTGACGGCGAATCACAAAGTTAACCCTAGTTATATGTGGGCACCTCGTCTACCGAGGTGCTTTAGGTATTAAAGCCGCTCCTGCCACGTACTTTATTCAAGTCTAAATGCAAACTTTACTCGGTGTAATTTTAAACCCCGACAAATACCAATTCCTTTTGCAAAATATCTCGCCACCCCAAACCAAAAATCAGACTAAACCCTTGTATTAAATAAAGTTTTTTAATTTAAAGGTAATTATAGCAGTATAAAAAATAAGTGGTATAAGCGTTGCAATAATACATATAACTCAGAGCAACTCTCTGACGACGACAAGTTTAATCACAAAGGAGTAATCTATGTCTAATCCAAATCATGTTGAAAAAGTATCATCGATTATCAAAGTTCTAAACGGTGGCATCGAGTTCTATTCAGACGCCATAAAGAAAGTGGAATCGCAGAGTGTCAAAACTGTATTCCAGCAAATGATTAACGACAAACAAACTGCTATTACTACCTTGCAACCTTTCGCAGTCGCTGAACAAGGCGATTATGAAGATGACAACGCAATGGCCGTTGATATCAGAAGTATGTACACCAAGGTGATCAGCTCGCTTACCTCTAACAGTGACCATACATTTGTCAGTCAGTTAGAAGAAGTGGAAGACAAAATTCTTGCTGAATTACGTGAAGCGCTTAAAGAAGATCAACCCGCTGCCTGTACCATGGCACTCAATAAAGTGTTGACCGACATGAAGCGTAACCACGACCAAATGCGTTCGCTGCAAAAAAGCACCGCCTAAGCAAGCATTCGGCTTCTAGCCAAAGAATAAACAAATACCCCAGTGTCTGTGATGCTGGGGTATTTTTATGCGTGTAGCTTGATTTTAGGTGCGTTGTTTGGCTTTGGTAATTGCTGCTTTATGCTCAGGCTTGATGGGTAGCTTTTTAAAAGGGCTCACATTTGTACCGCCCGTGTTACCCGCAGGAACTAAGCCTAATGCTGTCTTGCTTATCGCTCCGATGATTCGAAAAAGCTGACCAAAACACTCCTTCACGTCATTTTGCCGAACAGCCCACGACAACATCAGGCAATGCACTTTTACATGCCACCAGGTCGACTCTTGGCCTAATACATGAGCACTTTCTAAATGCTGAAACGCTTTTGCAGCAAAGCCTTCCGCTTCCCGTGCTTCGGCCAATAAAATTTCTGACTTCACGTCATCTGCAATATTCCGAGCGAATTTATTCATCATGACATCCTCCTTTGCATGGGGTATTACCCTTGCTTCTAGCCTCAAACACTATAGTTCACGCCCCAACTACCTTTATGAGTGGCAATAGGCGTTTGTTATAACTCACTGTATTCCATTCTAACTTTGAGGTTAGCGCCAACGTTTTGCAAGCCTGTTAGGAAGAAGTCCCGCATGCGGGAAAGCAAAGCGCATGCAGTAGTGACCGCAGGCCATAAGTACGCGCAGCGTATGCTTTAGTAAGCGCAGCGAATCAATTGGCGACTCAAACTTTCCCGATAAATGCAGCGACTTGTCAGATGACCAGATAGGGGTGAATCCGAGGCTTTTAGGAGCAGCGCTCCTGTCGGGTGAACGATTCACCATGGATGGTGAAGCTGGGTGCACTACCAAGGATGGGTTGAAACTGAGTTTTGTATTAAACGCCTTCGAAGAACCTGATCGGCGTGCGTTTTACAGGGATGTTTCCTCACGCCGGTATGACAAAAAAGGCGCGGCGGTTAGCGGATTAGAAAGTTTGTTGGAGCACGGCCTTTCTTGGTTCCTTCTTTCGGCTGTTGGAAAGAAGTAACTGGCTGACCACGGATGGTATGTCATACCCAGCATGGATGCTGCTAAGCAAAGCACATTTTTTAGTGAGCGCAGCGAATCAGTTGGCGACTCAAACTTTCCCGATAACAGCAGCGACTTGTCAGATGGCCAGATAGGACATCTGGACAAGGCGTGCGTTTTACAGGGATGTTTCCTCACGCCGGAATGACAAAAAAGGCGCGGCGGTTAGCGGATTAGAAAGTTTGCCGGAGCACGGCCTTTCTTGGTTACTTCTTTCGGCTGTTGGAAAGAAGTGACTGGCTGACCACGGATGGTCTGTCATACCCAGCATGGATGCTGGTAAGCGAAGCGCATGCTTTAGTCAGCGCAGCTCATAAGTGCATGGAGTGCATGCTTTAGTGAGCGCAGCTCATAAGTGCACGGAGTGCATGCTATAATAAGCACAAATTACATTTGTACTTCAGTGCTAACACGGTACTTCATTCCGTTTAATTCAAGCAAAGACAAACCTCTGCCAGCTTGATCTGCCGCCATTTTCCCCCACCCCGAATCAGCATGCTTTTGGGCCACGGCGTAATAATGCAAAGCTCGTTGCACACGAAGCTTAGTATTGCGATCAGTCAAATCATACTGACTACCCTCGAGCTTAGCGCCGAGCTGCTTTAGCTCTAGGGGAATAGTCGACATAACAACAGCAGAACTTGAAGTAGAAACGCTTTCGTCAGCCTGGGCATTTAATAAAAAGCCACCTGCGGCTAACGTAATAACTGTGGTCAATGACAATAGGGTTTTCATGTTTTCTCTCTTTACAGTAAATGGGTTAACAAAGCTAAAGCCCTGTTGTTAAAACAGTATTTGCAATATCAGTACCCTTGAAGACGAAAAAAGGATAAAAAAGAAGAGCAAATTAAAATCTGTTTTAAATCATAAAGATAAAAAGAATAAACGACTGCATCACTGCTTATCAGACCTACAATAGATGATTGATAGGCCTTTATCTTCCTGAAAAATTTAGAGTTTTTTACACGCTTCAGTGAAAAACTAGCTATTTGAAGCTAGGTAACTCTAAACGTGATGAAAGGTAACATGCGTAAAAGTGGTTAACGATTAGACAATATATGTAGAAATCGAGTAAAAACGCTTACTCAAGAGCTGCGTACCGCGAATAAGCAGTATCAAGCGACGCGCAAATATTATTTGCGCTTCGCAATAAATTATTCGATACCTAGCGTGATCAAGCCCATGCCCTTATTAACCGGCGGCGTGTGTCGAAGCATAAGCACTACACCGCGCTTTGGTGCGCGCAGCTCGGCAACTGACTCGCCAAAATAGTCACGTACAACGCCTAACAAAGCACCCGTTTCAACCAGTTCACCGATTTCACAGTGAGGTTCAAAGAACCCCATAGACGGAGTTTCCACGTCCACAAGCTGCTTATAAATTACTTGTCCTTCGGAAGCGGGTAATCCACTAGGCAGCATATCAATACCAGCAATTAGGCGATGCAAAGCGTCAAGATAAGCCAGTATGTCTTTCTCTTGGTTATTGCCTAAGTCGCCTATCTCAAGTGTCAGACCAGGTTTACCACGCGTCATTGCAGTGTTCGGGTAACTGATCGAATTTTCAGGGTCCCGAGGGCGGTCGCCATACAGAACAATGTGCCGCATGCCAGACGCTTTGGCCCACGCTAGGGTGCGCGCATCGAGCTTTTCATCTCCTACAAAGGGTGCATAGATATGAGGCCATAGTTGCTGATAGGCGCTGCCAGAATGTAAATCTGCGAGGTAGTCGCTACGCTCTACGATTTCCTGTGTTAGAAAGTGCGCAAGTTGTTCCGTAGCAGTGCCATTTTCGCTGCCTGGAAACTCACGATTTAGATTCTTCTTATCGCTTGGGTGTAAGGCACTCAAGCCATATTGATGAAGAGCCGGTAAATTCGCTGCATGAACAAGAATAAGCGTTCCCTTGAGAGCGGCTAAGTCAATTTCGGGTCGAAGACGCTGTAAAGCAGTAATCGCCGGAAATTCATCACCATGCGTTCCTGCTGAAAGCGTTAAAACAGGGCCCTCTTTGCTACCGTGAAAAACGGTCATAGGAATGACCATTTCGGTATTCGTGACGCTAGCAAGGAAGGAGCGTTGTTCACCGGCTGGAACGCTGTTGCCTGCTAGTTCAAAGGGTTGGCGAGCTGCATTTGCCAACGAAGCGACAAAGCACATTGCGATAAATAAATAACGGGATTGTAAACGCATCAGATTTTCCAAATAAAGTATGAAGGGCAACAGAGGGGTTGCAGAGAAAGAAAATTTGCCCTAATTCTATACGAAACTTTCACACTACAGAAGAGACGCCACATTCAGTTTGGATGCTAATGCACGAGGTCTAGGAACGAAAAGCTTACTTTGGCTCGGCTGCGTTTTAGTCCTGCTGTTTTCTGGTTATGCTTTCCCCCAACCGCGCTGTTTTCAGTCAGCGTAGCTGAAACATAAACACCTAGTCGACTAACTCTATGCCTAATGAAGCTAGCAACCCTAGCGCCTCTATTCGAGAAAAGCGTGCTTTCTCAACGCGGTTTTGCGTAACGTCTATCTGGTACCCATGGGCTTGGCTAAAATCTGTTTTTGTTAAATCACTTTGATGAAAACGTGTGTGAGCAAGCTCGCTACCGCGAAAACTAGCCTTAACTAGACTTGCTTGGGTAAAGTCAACGTCATGTATTTTGCAATCAATAAAATGGGCAGCACCTAATGAGAGCGCAAAAAACGAACCCGAGTTAAGAAGGCAGCCTTTGAATTTAGGAGGGTTACCTAAATTGCTTTGCCAGTCGGCTTGCGTCCAATCTACGCCTAATAATTTGCAATTGCTAAACACTGCACTGTGCAACTGGCTGTTATTCAAACTAAGTAGAGAAAAATCACAGTTGATGAATTCACATTCATCAAACACGCAAAACCGCCACTGCCCTTGGCTTAAATCAAGTCCTTCGAAGCGGCATTGTTCAAAACGCAGGCTATTCCAACAAGGTTGGCTCGCCAAATCGTGCTGAAGGTCAATGTCACTATCAAAATATTCGTTTTCCATCACTGTGTTCGTCCTGTTGGCGTGAGTCTATTGTCCAAAGCCTTGTGAGACAGGGCGTTTCTCATTGAATTGCTGCGCCGTCAGTAATTGAAAATATTCGTCTACGTCTTGCCCTGTATCCACCTCACCTGCAAACCACGGATGCAGCTTGAGTAATATACTGATGTGATTAATCTTGTCGCTGTATAAGCGCGTTTGCACTGGTCGGCCAGCGGTTCGCATCGCATCGGCGAGTTGCTGTTGATTAAACTCGCCCACGGCGCTATCCCCTGCCCCATGTAGCAGCAGCATCGGCGGCTCATCACCATCAACATGACTGGTCGCTTTCATCGCGTTGAAATTATTTTTACCAAAGGTGGCAATGTATTGGGCTGAATCAGGGGTAAACGTATAGGGACCAGCAATACCAGCAAAACCGCTGATGTCGGCCACAGAAAGTCCTACGTCAGCCAAATAGTGGTTATCTGTCATCAAAAGCGCACCTGTGTGCGCGCCAGCTGAATGTCCAGCGAGATAAATTTGTTGGGGATTACCGTTATAGCGGGAAATATTCTCTTTAACCCAAGCGAGCGCTTGCGCGCCGTCTTCAACAAACGCAGGAAAGCGCCCTTGGGGATATTTCACGTAATCAGGGATAACAACCGTATAGCCTCGCTCTACAAAAGCCTGCGCCACAAAATAATAAAGACTTTTGTTTCCCCAACTCCACCCGCCGCCATGAATGAACACAATCACTGGGGCCATTGGGTGGGTAGGGTCACTTGGGTAGACATCCAGCATTTGCCAGCTTTCCTCCCCAAAAGAAATGTCAGTATTGACAGCGGTAGGTTTTAAAATCCGCATAGCATTATTGAGTATCATTAAGCCCGTGCTGCGGCTGTCTTTATACAAACAAACCCCAAGCCAAATAGCCAGCCCAATTATCAGAGTCAGTAGCACCACTAATATTTTTCGCATCTTGTTATTATTTTTGATTGACCTGCATCGAGTATAAAGACAATTTTGCTGTTGAAAACTCAAAACCACAGAATACAAATAAAAAGCCCCCTAACAACGCAAATTGTTAGGGGGCTTGTTAATCATTTTTAGGTTAAGCATTTAACCAAATTATTTGAGTATTTCAACCAATTCGCTTAAGTCTTTTACGACATAATCAGGCTTTTGCGCTAACGGATAAAGCGCCTTACCTGGGCGTGCCACAAAGGCAGTTTGTAACCCTGCGGCTTTAGCTCCGGCGACATCCCAACCATGAGCAGCCACCATTAAGGCTTCCTCTGGTTTGATGTTTAATTGTTCAAGTGCCCACGCATAAGCGCGAAGGTCTGGTTTGTAAACTTTGATATCTTCAATACTCATGCGCTTGTCAAAATAGTCGGTTAAACCGGCATTTTTAAACTGAGTCTCAACCCCTTTATTTGACGAATTGGTCAGGCTAACCAGTTTGAAGCCTTGCTCTTTAAGCGCCTTTAGACCCGCTTTTACATCTGGATGAGCAGGGAGCGACAACAAAGGAGTTTTAATTGCGGTCACAGCTTGTTCTTCGGTGATCTCAATATCGTTATTTTGGGCAACCATCATCAGTGCCGCCACGCCGATTTTACCGAAATCCTGATAATCACCAGTGACGGTAGTGACTAGAGAATGATGTAGCATCGTGGAAAACCACAATGTTGTAAGCTCTTCCTGACCATCTAGCGCCTCACCAATAGAGGTGCGCATGGTTTCTAAATCAAGTAGCGTTTCATTCACATCGAAAATAATTACTTTTGGCTTAGGGGCTGCTTGAGCCATAAAATTTGCTCCTAATAACGAGAAAAAAAGAAAAGTTAGAGATAATAATCGCGTTCGTTTTGCTAAATGCATAAATAGTTGCTCTGGTTAGTTATCAAGTGTAGTTAGAATTTTCACGACCTCAGACGGTTCAGCACGTTTGGTATAATCTTCAGATACAAACGCGTAAACAATTTCGCCGCTTTGGTTAATTACGTACGTCGCTGGCATGGGTAAATTGAAAGTATCATCACCATTGGTTGCTGGCAGATCCACGCCGGAATTTTTATACACCGGGCGTAACCGCTCATCTAAGCTGTAAACCAAACCATAGTCATTGCTTACATTATTCCCCACATCGGAAAGCACCGCATAGGAGAGTTCGTTCTTGTCTTTGGTGGTTAACGAGTTATCTGGCGTTTCAGGGGATATCGCCACCAGCTGCGAGCCCAAATCTTCAATACGCTCAAGTACTTCTTCGAATGCCCGTAGCTCGTAATTACAGTATGGGCACCACCCGCCGCGATAAAAATTCAACACCACAGGGCCATGGGCAAGCATTTCAGCTAAGGTAACCAATTCACCATGAACATTAGGCAAACTAAAATCAGGCGCATAATCACCCACCTGAAGTGCGTCATTAGCCAGCCCTGCCTCCATTAATTCGTGAGTCGTTGATGCCATCAACTCCAAAATTTCTTTGGGGGCTGAAGCATTTTTTTGTTTATCGTATTCGGCAATTTGTGCCTGTAGCGACATCGTCGTCTCCTAATTCAAAAGTAGTGAATTTTTACAAATATGGAGTAGATATGGGGTTAGATAAAATAAAACCTAGCAGGCAAAACTAAAAGCATGGTTTAATAATTTCGAATCAAAAAAGCAGTAGTAAACTTCATGTACACAATCAATGAGTTAGAAACATTCATCGCCATTGTAGAAAACAAAGGTGTGGTATCAGCAGCCAGCGCATTGAACATCTCACCTGCTACGGTAAGCCACAGGTTATCAAAGCTGGAGCGCATTTTAGGTACAGTATTAATATACCGAGACAGCCGTAACGTGCGCCCTTCTGCTGAAGGTGAAGAGTTCTACCAGCGCGTGGGCGATATCTTGGCCGCCTTACATGATGCTGAGTTTGCTATCGGCGCCAGAGACAGCGCCATCGGTGGCCGCTTGAGGGTGACTTTACCCCCTTGGATTTTTTCAATTTTTATTCTGCCTAAGCTGGCTCAGTTTGAGCAACAATACCCAGACATAGTGCTCGATTTTTTAGTGACCGATCAATTTGTCAACGTAGTAGATGACGCTCAAGACGTCGCTATTCGAGTAGGTACCCTCGCCAGTTCAGGCCTGTTGGCGCGTAAAATAGTCAACAACAAACGGATTTTGTGTGCATCACCTCATTACCTTAAGCAGCACCCGCCCATTACCGATATTGAATCATTGAGCACACATCGCTTTGTTGCCTTACCGTGGCAAAAACAACTTAAGCTGCTACAAAACGACGGCAATGTGTTCTCCTTTAACAGTAATACTCGATTTACCATTTCTAACTCGGATAACATGACCCAAGCCTTACGTGCGGGTCACGGTATCGGTATCAAATCAGAAATTGCCATCAAGCAATGTATCGCAAGTGGCGAATTGGTGGAGGTATTACCCAATGTACTCGCTTCACCTGAGGCGCCAGTATGGTTCTTGCGCCCGCAGAACAGTCTCGCCACACGTAAAGCAGAAGCCTTCTACGATTTTGTTAAACAAGCCTTTAGCCACTGCTAATATTGCTTAAACACCTTACTGCAGGCAAAAAAATACCAAGCACTGCGTCTTGGTATTTTTGTTTTATATTAGGCTTAAATCAGCGCTGTTAGTAAAGCAGGCTATAGACCTTACGGCGATACTGAGACTTAAGCGGCTCGCCGTCTGGCAAAGCGTTGATCATATCCAGCATGAGTTTTTTAGCATCTTCAAAGTTTATATCTTTGAGTAGCACAGAATGCATCAGACTCAATGCCTCTTCTAATTGATTGGCTTGGCGCATTTGCACCGCTAACTTTACTTTAAGCGCTAAATTGTCTGGGTCGTTTTCCAGTGCTTGCTGCAAGGCTATAATTTCTGGTGACTCAGCTGCCTGTTCGGCCAATTCAATTTTGCCCAAAATCGCACGGTAGTATCCGTCTTGGTCCACCAAGCCTATGGTTGCAAGCAACTCTTTAGCTTGATTCACCTGCCCCACTTCGACTTGGCAATCCGCCAATAGTAACTTTATGTCTGCTCGGTTCGGATCAAGATCAAACGCTTGTTTAACCAGCGTAAAGGCTTCTTGATAGTTTGCTTGTTCGGCCATAGCAGTCGCTTGGGCAAATAATTCGTCTTCAGGCTTAGGCAAATGCTTATCTAGCATGGCTTGAATATTTGCTTCGCTTTCGACTCCGGCAAAACCATCTACTGGCTGGCCGTCCTTGATAAGCATTACCGTAGGCAAGTTTTGCACACCAAATTGCGCGGTGATATCCGGCTGCGCCTGGCAATCCACCCGCGCATGCAATAAGTTCTCGCCCTGCTTGCTGGCAATCGTTTGTAACACAGGCGCTAACTGCTCACTGGGCTCGTAGCCTTGCGCCCAGAATTCAACCATAACGAGTTTGTTGGCTGATTCTTGCAATATCACTTGCTGAAAGTTTTCTATGCTAATGTCTACGCTATTATGCATGTTAAATCTCTTATGCTGTTGATGTACAAAGGGTGGGGTCGTTTGTGCCAAACTCAAGCGGCGAATTATTGTTGAGGCAACCGAAAAAATGGCAATTGTCGCCAATTGGACAATTCGCTGAACTGCACCCGTGCTAACGTCCTATTTTATTAGAACATATAATGAAGAGGAAACCACATGACGCAGAAATATCAGAGCTTTGCCGACTTCTATCCTTATTATTTGAGTGAGCATCAAAATAGCGCCTGTCGTCGTTTGCACTTTGTGGGGTCCACGCTGATTATTTTCACTCTCTTTTATGCTCTGTTCACGGGACAATTGGTGTACTTGTGGTTATTGCCTATTTTAGGTTACGGCTTCGCTTGGGTTGGGCATTTCTTTTTCGAACACAATAAGCCTGCAACGTTTACGTATCCGTTTTATAGTTTCTTAGGGGATTGGGTCATGTATAAAGATATTCTCACCGGCAAGATTAAATTTTAAAAAAGCGCCTTATCCCCACTATTAGTAAGGTTTGTATGTAACAAACCTTGCCATCTTCACTACAATTAATTTACACATCAGCTTAAATAACACCCTGCGTTTCCGCACAGTCCCTGCGATTTGCCTTGTTCTATAAGTGTCAAGCCCAAAACGTCAAAAAAACTAACAATTTGTTCAAAATATAGCCTTTTCAAGACTGTAAAAAAACCGTAAACTTGCCGCCCTTTTTTGCAAACCGGACAGTTTTTGCGCGATTTCGCGTTTTGAATTATGCAGATTGGTCCTTACAAGCTTGAAAACAATTTGATTCTGGCGCCCATGGCAGGCGTAACAGACAGGCCTTTTCGGCAATTATGCAAACGCATGGGTGCCGGCTTGGTAGTGTCTGAAATGCTGTCGTCTAATCCTGACGTGTGGCGATCAAATAAATCTAAGCAGCGTATGGATCATGTTGGTGAAAAAGGGATTCGCGCGGTTCAGATTGCTGGCGCCGATCCATTATTAATGGCTCAGGCGGCTCAGTTTAACGTGGATAACGGCGCTCAAATTGTTGATATCAACATGGGGTGCCCGGCAAAAAAAGTAAATAAGAAGTTGGCGGGTTCGGCACTACTGCAAGATCCACAATTGGTTGAGCAAATCGTTCAATCTGTGGTCGAAGCAGTGCAGGTACCGGTAACGTTGAAAATACGCACAGGTTGGAATACGGATAATCGCAACGGGGTGCAGATTGCAAAGATCGCCGAACAAAACGGCATTCAATCTTTAGCAGTTCATGGTCGCACCCGGGCCTGTATGTACAAAGGCAACGCTGAGTACGACACCATTAAAGCCATTAAACAGGCTGTGTCGATACCCGTCGTTGCCAATGGTGATATTACCTGCGTGCACAGTGCAAAACACGTGTTGGAGTACACCAAAGCAGATGCGTTGATGATAGGTCGAGGAGCTCAAGGTAACCCTTGGATTTTTCGTCAAATTCAACACTTTCTGCAAACTGGCGAAATACTACCCTCGCCCCCGCTAAGTGAAGTGCGTGATGTTTTACTCTCGCATGTGGCTAATGTTCACCAATTTTACGGTGAATTAAAGGGAGCGCGGATTGCCCGCAAGCATGTGGGTTGGTATTTAGCGGAACATGACCGTGAGCGGCAGTTCCGAGCCAAGTTCAATGGGATTGACGATGCTGCAGAGCAACTCGATACATTGGCACATTATTTTGACCACTTGGCAGGCGAACCTACGAGTCACCTCGTATCACCTGCTGCCTAACGATGACTAACTAAAGAGCAAGATTGTATATGTTCGAGCAAAATGTAACTTCTCCTTTTACCACTACGGTAACGACTCCTTCACAAACGCAGGCGCAAAAGCCTTTACGTGACTCTGTAAAACAAGCTGTGAATAAGTACCTTAAGCAACTAGACAACACAGATATTGAAAACTTGTATGAACTAGTAATGGCCGAAGTTGAAGCGCCAATGTTAGAAGAAATCATGACCTTCACTCGCGGCAACCAAACCCGCGCGTCAATCATGTTAGGCATCAACCGTGGTACGCTACGTAAGAAGCTTAAACAGTACGGCATGAACTAAGAAAAAAATTGAAAGAGCACCCTAGGGTGCTCTTTTTGTATGCGCTATACTGCACGCCCCTGGCATCATTGTTAATCCCTTTTTAGAAGATAAACACACTATGACGACTCAAAAACCTATTCGCCGCGCTTTACTTAGCGTATCTGACAAAACTGGCATCGTTGAATTTGCCACTTTCTTAGCCGAGCAAGGCGTTGAGCTTTTATCTACCGGCGGTACAGCAAAATTATTAGCGGATAGTGGTCTAACCGTTACTGAAGCGTCTGCTTACACTGGGCACCCTGAAATTATGGATGGGCGCGTGAAAACCCTTCACCCTAAGATTCATGGCGGTATTCTTGCTCGTCGTGGCCAAGACGAAGCCGTAATGGCTGAAAACAACATTCAACCTATCGATTTGGTTGTGGTTAACTTGTATCCCTTCGCGGCAACGGTAGCCAATGATGATTGCAGCCTTGAAGATGCGATTGAAAACATTGATATCGGTGGCCCAACTATGGTTCGCGCGGCAGCTAAAAACCATAACGATGTAACGATCGTGGTCAACGCAAAAGATTACTCACGCGTGATGGAACAAATGCAAGCCAACAATGGTTCTGTGGAGGCGATCACCCGCTTTGACTTAGCGATTGCAGCATTTGAACACACTGCTGAGTACGACGGTATGATCGCCAACTACTTCGGTGCGATGATAGAATCCGAAGAGCATGGTGATGACTGCGCAGACGACTGCGAGCATGTTCATAGCGCTTTCCCTCGTACTTTTAATGTACAAATGAGCAAGAAACAAGATTTACGCTACGGTGAAAACAGCCACCAAGAGGCTGCGTTCTACGTAGAGAACAACATACAAGAAGCGTCAGTTGCCACCGCAACTCAGCTGCAAGGTAAAGCGTTGTCTTTCAACAATATCGCTGATACCGACTCTGCATTAGAGTGCGTAAAAGAATTTTCTGAGCCAGCGTGCGTTATCGTCAAACATGCTAACCCATGTGGTGTAGCACTAGGCGAGAATATCCTTGAAGCGTATAACCGCGCATATCAGACAGATCCAACTTCAGCATTTGGCGGCATTATTGCGTTTAACCGCGAGTTAGATGGCCCAACGGCGCAAGCAATTGTTGACCGTCAATTCGTGGAAGTAATTATAGCCCCCACCGTTAGCGACGAGGCAATTGCAATCGTTGCAGCGAAAAAGAACGTGCGTTTATTGGCCTGTGGCGATTGGCAGGGTCAGTTAACCGAAGGTTACGACTTTAAACGTGTCAATGGTGGTTTATTAGTCCAAGAGCGCGATTTTGGAATGGTCGATATGGAAGATCTGACCGTGGTCAGTAAAGTTCAGCCCACAGAGCAACAGCTAAAAGACCTAATGTTTACCTGGAAAGTTGCCAAGTACGTTAAATCTAACGCAATTGTGTACTGCAAAGACAGTATGACAATCGGTGTGGGCGCTGGGCAAATGAGCCGAGTTTACTCTGCGAAAATCGCCGGTATTAAAGCCGCAGATGAAGGCTTACAAGTGGAAGGCTCTGTGATGGCCTCTGATGCGTTCTTCCCATTCCGTGACGGCATCGATGCCGCAGCCGCTGCTGGTATCAGTGCTGTCATACAGCCTGGCGGTTCAATGCGTGATAACGAAGTGATTGCTGCCGCTGATGAACATGGTATTGCTATGGTCTTCACTGGAATGCGCCACTTCCGTCATTAATCACCAAATGCAGCCGGCCAAGCACGATATTTTTGACATCCTGCTTGGCTGTCTCGCGTAGATTTACGTTGCGGATTTACAGCAGATGTTATTCAGTGTTGTATAAAAAAACGCTACACTACTTTGGTCTAATGACCCATTATAGGATTTGCTCATGTTTAAACGTGCTACTCAGTTAATTTGTTCCGTTGCCTTGTTAGCGTCACCTTTTGTTCAAGCCGATGCACTGATTGATGCCTTAGCTGATGAAGGACGCCCTACTGAACAAAGATTGCGAGACGAATACCGTCACCCTCAACAAACATTGCGTTTCTTCGAAGTACAAGAAGATATGGCCGTGGCTGAAATATCTCCAGGCGGAGGATGGTACAGCAATATTCTGGCTCCGTTACTCAAAGAGAAAGGCCAGTTTTATGCAGCGCATTTCTACGTGGATGAAAACACCAACGAGTTTTACAAAAAATCTCGTGAACAGTTTGAACAAAAAGTCACTGCCCTTAAAAGCTATCAGAACGTTAAGGTCACCACGTTTCACCCAATGAAAGCCACTGATTTTGCCCCTGCTGAATCCCTTGACCGTGTGCTCACTTTTCGCAATATTCACAACTGGTATATGCAAGACGGTGATGAAGGCGTAGAGAACGCATTTAAAGCCTTTTACAAAGCGCTAAAGGTCGGCGGTGTGCTTGGCGTGGTTGAGCACAGCTTACGTGAGTCTCAAAGCAGTGCTTTACAGCAAAGTTCAGGTTATATGAAACAGTCATACGTTATCGCACTAGCCGAAAAAACCGGCTTTACCCTAGCTGGCAAAAGTGACATCAATGCCAATAAACTAGACAGCGGTGAACATGAAAAAGGCGTGTGGACCCTTCCCCCGAGCTTACGCCTAGGTGAAAAAGACCAAGCTAAGTATCTGAGAATTGGCGAGAGTAATCGCATGACGTTAAAGTTCGTAAAGTAACTTAACCGTTCAGGCTAACGATTAGCCCCTAGAAACGCCGCCTTACTGAGCGGCGTTTTAATAAATAGCCCATTTGTTAACCCAATAGAAAAGCGAATTTCATGAAAGTATTGATAATTGGCGGCGGTGGCCGCGAGCATGCTCTAGGTTTTAAAGCCGCCCAGTCTGACAGTGTCAGCCACGTATATGTAGCGCCTGGTAACGCGGGAACAGCTCTTGAACCTAAACTTGAGAACGTCCCGATAGACGTTGAAGAGATTGAAGCGCTTGTGGCCTTCGCTAAACAAAACGCCGTTGAACTTACTATAGTAGGCCCTGAAGTGCCTTTGGTGCTTGGCGTGGTTGATGCGTTCCAAGCAGAAGGCTTAGCGATTTTTGGTCCAAGCAAAGCTGCAGCTCAACTTGAAGGTTCAAAAGCATTCACCAAAGACTTTTTGGCCCGTCATAAAATTCCGACGGCTGAATATCAAAATTTTACTGAAATCGAGCCTGCAATCGCATACTTGCAAGAAAAAGGCGCGCCCATCGTTATTAAAGCGGACGGTTTAGCCGCAGGTAAAGGTGTGATTGTCGCCATGACATTAGCAGAAGCCGAAGAGGCGGTGCGCGACATGTTAGCCGGTAATGCATTTGGTGATGCAGGTAGCCGTGTGGTGATCGAAGAATTCTTAGACGGTGAAGAAGCCAGTTTTATTGTCATGGTTGATGGTAAGAATGTACTCCCTTTTGCCACCAGCCAAGACCACAAACGTGTTGGAAATGGTGACACTGGGCCAAACACAGGCGGCATGGGCGCATATTCGCCAGCTCCAGTGGTAACCGATGAAATTCACCAGCGCGTAATGAATGAAGTGATCTACCCAACAGTAGAAGGTATGGCAAGCGAAGGTAATGATTATCATGGCTTTTTATACGCCGGTTTGATGATTATGGCTGATGGCACACCCAAGGTGATTGAGTACAACTGCCGTTTTGGCGACCCTGAAACACAGCCCATTATGCTGCGCTTACAATCTGATTTAGTGGAACTGATTCAACTTGCCGTTGCAGGCAAACTTGACCAAGCTACTGCTCAATTTGACCCTAGGGCAGCAGTCGGTGTTGTGCTTGCGGCTGGCGGTTACCCCCAAGCCTATAATAAGGGTGATGTCATCTCTGGTCTAAGCTTGAGTGATAGCGCAGATGTAAGCGCCAAAGTGTTTCATGCAGGCACCAAAGAGGTTGATGGGCAAGTCACTACCAATGGCGGCCGCGTGTTATGTGCCACCGCATTAGGTGAAACAGTAACACAGGCCCAACAGCGCGCCTATGAGCTGGCAAACACCATTAGCTGGGAAGGCATGTTCTATCGCGACGACATAGCTTACCGCGCTATTGCACGTGAGCAATAAGCTACGCTAGAACATAGCCAAACCCAAAAAAGCGCCAACAGGCGCTTTTTTCATGTCTTGTTTCGTCTTTCTAACTGACGAGTCGATTACGCCCTTGATGCTTGGCCTCGTACAAGCGTTTATCCGCTTGCTCAATCAGGTACTCTGGGTGATTAAAAGTGTCATCATTAATATCTTTATGATTTAGCGTGGCGACCCCCACACTGACAGTGACCTTCTCGTTTACCGTTGACGCTTTGTTATCAATGCCGAGGTTTTCAATGGCGGTTAAAATCGAGCGGCCAATCAGTTCAGCGCCCATTTTATCGGTAAACGGTAGCAGCACTAAAAATTCTTCACCGCCATAACGCCCCATGGCGTCACTTTCTCGTTGCAAGCTGTCATAGATGGCGTTAGCCACTTTTTTAAGGCATTCATCCCCAGCTACATGCCCATAGTTATCATTAAAACCTTTGAAAAAATCGATGTCGATCATTAACACTGACAGCTCATGTTGCCCGCGAATAGCCGCGTACCAAAACCGACTGAAGGTAGTATCAAGTTGCATGCGATTCGGCACACCCGTTAAGCCGTCAGTGCAAGATATAAGCGCCAGTGTGCGAAGCTTCGCTGACAGCTGCATATGGTTGTTAATTTTTGCATCCAAAATAGCAAAATCGATGGGCAGAGAAATGAAATCCAGAGCGCCTGCTTTTAAGCCAGGTAAAATCATCGCTTGCGTGACATTTTTACCGTATAAAAGCAAAGGTATATCTAGCGTCAGAGGGTGTTCTTTCAGACGAGAGCACAGTAACAACCAATCGATTGTGCTAGATGATGCATTGATCATCAGCAAGTCGATTGGCGCATTAACAGTTAACTTGAGGGCATCTTCATTGTTGTCACTGACCAGGAGATGAAACGAATCAGCGAAATGCTCAGTCAGCATATCCAGTTGCTCACCATCGTCTTCAATCACTAATAGTGTTTGTTTTAATACGTTGGATGTCGCTGGGCTGTGCATAGAGGCTCTTTAGGTTATTTGCCGTTACATTTCGCTGAGACACAGAAGAAACGAACAGACAGCATTAACGAAACCTCATTGTTCAATAATCACACAGCGGTTTCAATACCTTCTTGCTGTTTTTGCATGAGTATTTTTTTCAACAATGCATTTTCATGCTCTAAGCGCTCAACAAGCGCTGTATCTTCAGGTTGCGGGTGGTTCACTTTGTCAAACCAATTGAAATATGCGTTCTTATTTTGATTATTCATAATACTACCTCTTACTGCATTGGTTATTGTTTTTATAGCATTGCTCGGCCAGTCTAATAGTGGATTAACTGAAATCGAGATCACTCACTTACCGATAATTTGTTGACGACTTTTTCCACGTCACTTGCCTTAGTGGCTATCTCTGTAGCCCGTTGCTTTTCAGCGTCATTCTTAACCTTGCCTTGCAGCACAACCACACCTTTTGTGCTATTGACATCAATATCAGCGCTGGTCACATTAGGCGCCACCAACAGACGCGTTTTAACCACAGTGGCGACCTTTTCATCTGTCAGTTTTCGTTGCTTCGCAGCATCGTCATTGTCGCCAGGGGAAAAAACAGTCAGCATATTTTCTACACCTATAACGCCTTCTACACCGAGCGCGAGCTCTTGCGCTAAGGCCTTATCAACATCCGTTTCTACTTTGCCTCTGAGGGTTACTGTTCCGTCGTCCACATCCGTATCAATACCAGATGCGTCTAAGTTGCCACTTAGCAACAAGGTGGCTTCTACGTAGCCGTCTATCCAGCCATCTTGAGCGCTTGCCGTCCAATAGTTTCCGGCGTGCACGCCAATACTCGCGGCACTTAAGGCGGTAAATAGGGTAAAACTGCGCAATATCTTGTTCATCTTTGCCTCCAGGAAAACCAGCACATTCTCTTAACGGGGTAAATGCGAGAATAATGCCAAGAATAACTCACTGATTTATTTACCAAAACAGATGAAGACTGCGTAACTGAACGCAAAAATTACGCTATTTGATGTAAAAACTGCGTCGCCCTAAAAGGAGATTAAAACGCGATGAACTAGTTCGTTTGCTTCTTGTACTGTCTAAACGCTAAAGCACTGAAAATAACCACCAGCACCAAACATATAATGAAAATCAATTTAGCAATGCTGGCTGCAACGCCTACCACACCACCAAATCCGAAAACGGCCGCTATTACGCCTAGCACAAAAAAAGTTAGGGCCCAAGTTAACATACACACTTCCTTCAAAACCAAATAAGCAAAGAGGTAAATGCCTCTTCAGCCTATCCACTTAAGCGACATGTGTGCCAACATAAGAATTGATTAATAATCACCGTTCAATACTGATTAGCCGGTATTTACTAGCGTGTATGCTTGTAGCTTTTGCATCTTTGTAGGAAATAATTACACGCTCGTTAGGACTTAAAAGCCAGCGCACAATGCGAATCACAGAATCCTCTTAGACCAATTACAATAAAAACAAAGTGCCTAACCCTAAGAATGCAACAAAGCCAACTATATCAGTCACCGTGGTTAAAATGACTGAGCCTGAAAGCGCAGGGTCAATATCTAGCTTGTGCAATATCATCGGTACCACTACCCCCGCTGCTGCGGCCGCTATTATGTTCAATAAAATCGCTAAGCAAATCACTAAACCCAGCATAGGATCAGCAAACCAAAAATATGCGATACACCCTATAACCAAAGCCCAAACCACCCCGTTTAAGCCACCGACACTGAGCTCTTTTTTAAGTAATGCCTTGAAGTTTGAACTAGTCACCTGCCCTAACGCTAATCCGCGAATCATGAGCGTTAGTGTTTGGCTACCCGCTATTCCGCCCATGCTGGCCACAATCGGCATCAATACCGCAAGCGCGACCACTTGCTGCAAAGTCCCTTCGAATATGCCGATAAAGGCAGACGCCAAAAAAGCCGTAAGCAAGTTGATACCGAGCCATACAGCACGGTTTTTAGCGCTCTTAGGTACCGACGAGAATAAATCTTCGTCTTCATCCATACCTGCAGTCGCCATCACTTGGCGTTCATAAAACTCGTTTAATAATTCGCTAGCGGTCGTGATATCTAGCCGGCCTAAGACTTTGTTTTGCTCATCCACTACCGGTAAAGAAGCAAAGCCTGAACGCTGCACCGCCAGCGATGCCATGGTTAACTCATCTGTGGCATTAATCGTGTCGAATACGTCTTCGGATAAATCGACTAATGGAACATGTTCCGGTAATCCCATTACATTCGTTAGCTTCACTGCTTCCGAAAACTGCCCAGCGCGATTGACCAAAAATATGGTGTCAGCATGCGTGGGTACGTCACGACGTATTAGGCGCAATGCATCACGCACTTTCGCATTCAATGGCAGTACGAGGGGGTCTTGGCTTAACCAATGGCCTACCTGTTCATCGGTAAACTGACTAGCATCTGTGAAGTACTGACGCTGCTGCTTGTCCATTGCGTCCAGCGCTTTATCCACCAAGGTGTTGGGCAATGAATCTGATAATTCCAGCAGTTGCTCGGCATCGACTTCAAAAAAAATGGCTTCCCATTCACTTACATCGGTGGCGGCAATGAGCGTTTCACGGGGGTCGCCACGCATAGCCACTAACACGTCTAAGCGACGACGCTTAGGAATGCTGTCCCATACATTAAGCCTTTGATCTAAAGGTAATGACTCAAGTAATAACGCCACATCATCTGTGTCTTGTGCCGCCACAAGCGCCATTACATTATCCTGGTCACCACGTTCTGGAGCCGATACGACTTCTTCAATCAACTCGGGTAGTAATTCAGCCATGATGACTCCTATTCAATATGGGCAAGGTAATGATGATGCGTTAATAATAAAATGGATTTATAAAAGTACGCTACCAGCGTGATGAACGACAATAGACGTAATGCTAGCGCTAAAAGTCACAAGATTTATGACAAGAACTTAATACCAATCCGTATTAACAAGAGCCCCTCAATGCGTCCAGCGGTTTTTGATTATGGCGCAGCGAGCGCCGCGCATGAGCTATTATTGGCAAACACCTTACTACTCAGGCTTGGTATCTTCCTCATCATCTAAGGAGAATTGATAATATAAGTTTAGCTCACTATTTAAACTGCTGACCGCTTCAAGATACAGTTTAGGTATTAACTGATAGCGTAAAGCAACCTCAGAAACTGAATCAAATACCCCTACACCATAACGAATCTGTACACCGGGCGCGATATAGCCTGAGACAGAAAGCTTAGTTTCATCACCCGCACCACTGGTGTTTAGTGCTAAATCTTCAACACCTATTTTGCGCCCAATGTTGGTCACCTTGTTTTCACTTTTGCCTAAACCGAAGCCAATTAAGGCACTGGCGAGTGCCGCGTCACTCGAGGTTTCATCTTCACTGTTGATAGCGGTACCACGCAACAGATAAGACAAGGCTTCTGGCTGGTCCATACTTGGGTCAGAAAACACACTCACTTGTGGTTGCGAGGCACTGCCTTGTATTCGCAAACCTGCTATAACATCGTCTGCCGTTTTATCTGGATCTCGAACGGCTTCAACCACAAGGTACGGGCTATCGATAGGACCGCTAAATTGGATTTCTCCTTCACGTATTACCAAATCCTGGCCGTACGCTTTATAGCGACCGTTGACTAAATTCAGCTCACCATTGGCGTTAAGCACTTCGCCGTCTTGTGTTAATAACAAAGAGCCTTGCAAATCTGACGTTAATCCAAACGCATCCACTTTAACGTCATTATTCTTTTTCGGGTCAATATTCACCTGCAATGAAAGCTTCAACGGCATTTTATCTTCTACTACTGCCTGTTGATCATTGACCAACACCACATCACTAGAAGGCGATATAGCACTAGGCGGTAATTCTCGCACTCTGATCCGCGCATAAGGTAGGGTGACTTCACCTTTTACCGACAATCCCGCGGCACCGAATTCAACGTTGACGTCAGGTGATAACTTAGCCCGCACCATATTTTGATAGTCGATTTCCATTTCGCTACCTTTAACATTCACCACCGCGCTTGGGGTATCTTGCCAATCAAACTCGCCATCCACTTGCCCTTTGCCATTGCCCAGTTGAAACGAACCAGTAAGCGTAGCTGCCTGGCCTGTAAAGTTGATTCGTTGTTTGACCTGATTAACCCGCGAAGGGAGCATTGAACCTGCAACAGCACCGTCATGTAACTTCACCTCACCCTTGATTAGCGGTGTGGTTAAACTACCGCTGATATCAACCGTGCCATCAACAATGCCTGCTAATTCAGTTAACTGAGGTACAAATTGCGCTGCCGCGCCTAAGGTAATTGTGTCTAAAGTAAGTTGCCCTGAAATGGGTTTTTCATCACCATTGACTTGCAAACTCACATCAGAGCGAATAGCACCCAATTGTTTACTTTCTAAGGTAAGTTTGCTGGTAATACGTTGAGATGAAGTGTTCTTCTGGGTGATCGTATTGACTTTAACATTCAGTGCATCAAGCTCAAGGGGAGTAGCCGCCCCTTCGACCGTCCATACAGATGGCGTTAGGCTAATATCTGCCTCAACTATTGGTAGCTCTTTAGTATTCCATTGCCCTTTTGCCAACAGGTTTAATTTAGCATCCGTATCTACCCCTTGTAGCTGAGGTAGATTAGCACTGAGTACAGGTGATAAAGGTAACTCGTTTATCGCAATATCAAATTGCGCCGTGCTGGCTAGATATTCAGCTTGTTTGATACACACACTGGCCTCATCATCGGACAAACAAAATGGGGATAAGCGATACTCATTTTTCGCCCAATTTGCATGTATGGATGGCTCTTGCTGCTCTAAACTAAATTGCCCTGCGTCTAACGCGATGGTCGCTACGTCTAACACCCCATCCCACTGGCTTTGTGCTAGGCTGCCATGAAGTTTAGTCACGACATTGGCTACATCGCTGTTGAGGGATAAGCTTATTTGGTGTTCTTGGGCGTCACCATTAAGTGCGACATTTAGGTTGGCAATATTTTGCTGAGCGATCATCGCATTGCTAAGTTGTAGTTCGACCTTAGCTTGCTTATCTTCATCCCAAATAACCTGTCCTTTGGTTGCTAGCTGAGAAATACGCATATCAGGCAAAGTAAGTTTGTCCGCTGAGCCATCAAAGTTGATTTCAGGCGCGGTTAACGTGCCATCAATCTGTGCGTTAAGTTGAGCTTTACCAGCAAAAGTGGGGTACAACTGAGATAGATCTTGAGCGTCTAGCGATAATTGCGCTTGAACATCGTCAAAAGCTTCCAATGTGCCGGTCATCGTGACTTGATTGTCCCCGGTTTTCAACAGCAGTTCGGGTACTTCAATCCCCTCTTGTGAATTGAACTTAGCCTCTCCTGATGCGTTTAATTGATAATCTAACCAGTCGCCTGACGCAGAAAGCTCACGCATGTGGGCACGCACAATTTGGCCATCATACTGACCATCAATATCCACATTACCTTCTACATTAGCTTCTAGTTCGGCCCAAAATTGCTGAGGCTGAATGTTATTAAACTCAATATGACTTTGCCATTTCAGCAATGTATCTATCGTCACTTTAGCGGTTGCTTGAACTCGACCACCTAGCGTGTCTAAAGTGATGTGTTTTATATTGGCTTGACGGTTGTTCCCTTCTGCTCGCATCGCCACTAATGTGTGCGGAACAGACTGGCCTTTTAATGCAGTATCGAGTGCTAGCTGATACTGATTTAAGTTGCCACTAACAGACAGCTGACCTTTCTCGAGCTGAATATTTGCTTGTTCTGGGGGCCAATCCACAGGCTGCCAATTAACCTCTAGCGAAAGAGGCAATTGTGCCGACTGCAAATCAACGCTGGCATTAGCGGCTAGATCAAGGACTCCGCTGGTGGTGAGGTTAAGTTCACTGCGCTGTAAGTTTCCTTTTAAATTCAACTGAGCATCAATAGGGTATGTACTGTCCTGTGCACTTTTGAGCTGCATTTTTAACTGGTGCCGCCATTGTTTATTCACGCTAGCGGTTAACTCAGCCTCACCCAAACTTGAGCTCACCTGCAGTTTTTTTACTGTGAGTAACTTAGGGGTAATATCAATGGCTGCCCGCAGTGCACTAATGTCGAATACGGGTTCTTTCCCTTGGGAGATTAACAGGTCATCCACGGCCACATTGTTAGCTCGCATCACGATCGGGAACACAATAGGCGGTAGTTTAATTGGCGTGTAATGCCAATTCGCAATGGCCTGAATGTCGAGCGCTGAGCCGTCCTTATCAGGTGCCTCAGTAGGTTCATTTGGCAATATAATACGGGTACCGCTCAAGGTGAGATGCTCGATATTCAATGTGCGGAACATGCTAAGTTCACTCGATACTGAGTTAATTTTCATCTCAAGCGTGTTGGCGACATCAACCCGAATATTGCGAATATCCAGTGCATCTACGCTAACAGGAATAGGTAAAGTAATACGTTCTAGTGGCTCGTTACTTGGCAGAGATTGCTCTTCACTCGAAGACAGTTGCACAGCAACACTTTGCGCACTTAGTGCAGTTAAACATGCGTGCATCGTCGCCACGCACGACCAATTGACATCAACAGCGAGTTTACCGACTTTTAAACTCATATCTGGAGTCACATAGGCCACACGATTCAACGTCAGCTGGGATAGTAAGCTCCCTGAGCCATAGTCGATGTCCAATTCATCGAGGCTACTATCGGCCAATAATAGTACACCTCTTGTTCCCCACGGCGATGCAGTCAGGGCAAGTAACACAAGCAAACTGCCAATAAAAATCGCGCAGTATTTTAATATCTTCATAGTGCAGGCCCCATGGAAAAGTGAAAGCGCCATGTGGTTTCGTCCACGCTATTGCCTCGCGCAAAGTAAAAACGAATCGGGCCCACGGGGGATGACCAGCTCGCACCTAGCCCCACGCCGGTCGCGAGATCTTTAAACGGTTTATCGCTGGCGTTACCAATATCGGTAAACACTGCTATTCGCCAATCTTGAACCACAGGATATGAGTATTCGATGCTCGCTACGTTTAAATATTGGCCGCCTGTGAGTTCGTCATCTTCTACCGGAGAGAGCGTATTAAGAGCGAAACCTCGCACGCTTTGATCGCCACCAGCAAAGTAACGTAAGCTTGAAGGTACCTGAGAAAAATCGTTGGTCGCAATTGCGCCGAGTTCGGCACGCACAAAGACGCGATGCTTGCCGTAAGAGCGCAACCATTTAGATTGCAAACCAATACGTACTAAATCTATGTCAGACACCACTTCTTGAGTCGCCCCTTCCAAGGTATATTGCTGCTTATCTCCCCAGCTGATATCAAGGCCGCCACGCGCTCTACGTCGACTCAGGGTCACGCCAGGAATAAGCAAGGTCGTGGTTTGTTCATCGTCTGTCCCTTGGGTAAACTTCTCTTGTTCTAAACGTAAAAAGCCAATGCGCTTCCAGTCATTGTCTGCCTCCCCCCAATGGCGCTGAACTGCTAGGGTAATTGACTCACTTTGTGTGTCATTATCGTTTTCTGCTTTCAAGCCTGCTTGATAACTTAAATAGTTGTTGAGGGGATCTTCTAGCGGTACTTTATACTTCACACTCACGTTTTGCTCTGGGTCTGAAATAAACGCTTCAGCGGACAAACTATGCCCTTTACTGTTGACCCAAGGCCGCTGCCACTTAAAACGCCCGCTTGGGCCAGTATCGGTAGAAATACCACCACCAATGTTAAAAGTGTCTCGCGGTTTCGCACTGACAATAAGCTGAATAGGAACATTTGCCTCGTTTGCCTGACTCACCAAGGGCCGCGCAACGACTTGCTGAAAATACCCAGTGAGCTTCAAGTTTTGATTAAACTCTGCTAGCTTGTCGGCGTGATAGGGCTCGCCTTTTTTAAAGGTCATGACCTCTTCAATTAAGACTTTTGCTTTGTCATCATCGGGAATTTGTAACTCTCCGAAGGCGTACCGCTGGCCCGCAGAAAATTGCAGATCAATACTCGCTGAGTAAGACTTTAAATCGATGCGAATTTCCTGCACAGTAAATTTGGCATCGAAATAACCACGAACTTGTGCTTTGGATAACAGTTGGCTTTTTAAACCTTCATATTGGCCCTGTTCAAGGTACGATCCCTCTTTAAGTTGTGCATTGTCGATAATAGTTTGCAACTCTGGGTCAGGTGTATGTGACCCAACTAACTTGATCTGACGTTGGCTAATTTTAACCCGGGAACCAGGGTTTACAGTAAGATATAGTTCACTACACTCTTCGTCTTTTGAGAGGCGAATTTTCAAAGTTTCTAACTGATAGTAGCCAATTGCCTGAGCCGCTTTAGTGACAGCTTCTTGTATGGTTTGACGATAGTTAGCTGTCATTTCACAGCCAACAGGTGCGCCGATAATCCCAATATGTGTTTCGATATTATCTTCTAGGCGGCTATCATCCACCCCTTCAATATCAACTGACATTCCGAGCGCGTGAGAAGAAATAAGCGCTAAAAGCACAAAAAAAGAAATCCGCAGAATGAACACTGTCACCTCAGTAATGTGATAGTAAGCAGCGTTAGCCGCTTTCGTATTTCACTATCAAATGGAAAACACAAAGTATTCAAGCAAGATATATGACAGAACTCGAATAGTGATGGAATTAATCGCTTCGGGTTTAACTTATTGGCTGGCGATCGTCAGGAGATAATTCAGTACCTTCTCTTGGTTCTATATTGCCAGAGCGCTTAGCAGCAAACCACATAGTCATGAAATCTTTGATCAATTTTTGTTCTATCTCTATCGCTCGTTCGGTAGGGCAAAAGATAGCCACCGTGACCACCGAGTCACCAACCTCTGAAGTAGAAACGTTAATATGCGGATCTGGCCCTGCAATTTTTACATCCAGACGACGCTCAATTGTTTGACTATATCGGTGAGCAACATCTTTAAAGTCTTCACAGTACAATTCTGCTTTTTGTTGTAACTGATCAATGAATAAATAAGGATTGACGCTTTGGTCACGGGTAATATTGAAATGATGGGTGGCATAACGCTTTAAAAAGTTTAAATTTTTAATGGTATTGGTGATCATCGCGTTATTGGGAATAAACAAGGTTTTACCCGTGTATTCGTATTTGTGAATATCCACTTCCAATAAGGTGCTTTTCATCCAATCTGTTTCGGATACTTCACCAACGATATCACCCACTTGCACCCAGTCACCGATGCGAAATGGACGCGTAGAAGCCAAATAGAAAAACCCGATCATGCATTGGATAAACTCTCGTGTTGCCAGCACAATAGCCACCGCAAAGGCGGCAATAGAAAGTGCGAAGGTTTGTAACTCCCCTGCCCACAAACTCAACAGCAAAAACAACATGACAAAGTTTAAAAAGTTCTTAATGTTATTAACCAAGTCGCGCTTGTCTTTGCCTTTACTGATAGCGCGATTGCGCACCGTTTTAACCAGTGCGTATTTGACGCCCAATGTCAGAAAAGTGACTAAGATCGTCAGCACCACCTTGTTATTGAATAAGGCGCTAAGGAAAAGGGAGAAGTGCTCTAAAACATGTGGAAAATCTATACTCATTTACGGCTTCATACTTGTTTGACGATTCGAATAGGCTGACCAAGTATCAACTTACGCTAAGGGCCAAAAGCTGGCAAATCTGCTACAGCATGCCTAAGCCAACGCACGTGTTGAACTTTGCGTTATTTTAGCATGCTTAACATGGCCGATAGAGGCAGATACAGATTATTTTTTACGAGTCACGGCCGATTTACGTTCGGGTCTATCGGTAAATTTGCCGATAGTTTTCCATTTTGCTCGAGGGTTAATAATACTGGGGCGCGTCAAGATCAAGTTATTGGGATAAACAATAATTTCCCGTTCTTCGGTAATTAGCTTGGTATTGAACAGGTTAATTTCGGTAATAAACCCCTCTACGTAATTATCCGCATCTAGCACTCTTATGAAGTTCCCGCGCCGGAAAGATGTTTGAAACAGCAGCAAAAAATAGGCTGTAATATTGCTAAGCAAAGACCAACTAGCAAAAAAGGCCACGCCCGTCAGTGTAATAAGGGAGGTAGAAATCACCAGCAAACCACTAAAATCAATCCCCCACGCTATCAAAATCACGGCGAAGGTGAGTATTCCAATCACTAAGCGAATGATATGGTACGCTCGCAAAACCTCAGGAGACTTTAAATTGCTCTCATCGATTTTCTTTTCTATTTTGGGAAGCGTCCACTTAGTAACAACGACATAAACCACGAGCATTGCTGCGGTCCAGATTAAGCTCCCCGTATACTGAATTGCCCAATTGACAAAACCGTTAAGCCACTGTGCTTTTTCCATTTATTGTGATCCAACTCGTAAAAATCGTTATTCGCTAATGCGATAGTCTAATTTACCGAGAATTTAATGTAAGTGGCTACCACTGTCGATAAAAGATTGACCGAGGTGCGAGATTACCTTTTTAACCTACAATGCACTAAGCAATATCATACTTTTGTCTGTAAAAATAAGATGATAGCTAAATAATTAGTCGTGTTTTTTCGATCCTATCGTGCAATTTCACAATGCTCGTGTAAGATTAAATTGTTAAAAAAATAGGTAAAGAAGCGCCTCCCTTTGGAATAAGTGGGTTAACAGGATTGAAGTACACATGAAACAAGATCTGACTTTTTACGCTTTAGCAAAACAATGGGCAATAAAATTAGCTTACATATTCGTCTCAATGGTCATTTTCAGTGCCTACGGCGAAGAAAGCGTTCAATTTAAAGTTGTCGACCAAAAGGGCAATCCGGTCGCAAATGCAGTTGTCAGCGCTAAAGGTGAACCTAAGGACCAGACTGCTCAAATGGCAGTGATGGACCAAATAAACTCTCAATTTGCCCCCCATGTGTTAGTCGTTCAAAAAAACCAGTCAGTGCGCTTTCCCAACAGTGACGATATTCGCCATCATATTTATAGTTTCTCTCAGCCAAAACCATTTGAAATCCGCTTATACAAAGGCGAAGGGTCGAATCCTGTCACCTTTGAGAAACCTGGCGTTGTGGTATTGGGCTGTAATATTCATGACCAAATGCTCGGCTATATTTACATTGCCGAACATGAAATAACCGCTCTCACTGACGAAAACGGTGTCGCGACACTCTCTACCCAAGCAAATGAATTCAACATTTGGCATGCAAAGCTATCCACCAGTAATTCTGAGCGCGTAACGGTTTCGCGAGATACAACAGCCTCAGGAGCTCAACTGGTCTCACTAAGCCTACTTGAAGAAAAGAAGCCGGAAGTAAAACGTCGTAAGTTTTCCCGGAAATTTTCACCTGGAGGCCGTTAATTGGCCACTAGGAAACTAAACCAGAGTATTTTCCGTCTTGTCGTTGGTCTGGTGATGCTAACCGCATTGATGATACTGATTAATGTCTGGACCTCGACGAGCAAACACGCTCAAAACCAGCTAAATGGCAACCTCAAAGTTGCTCAAAATGTGTTTGAGCAGGTACTAGAAAATCGAGAAAATGTGCTTTATAACTCGGCAAATGTATTAACTGCCGATTTTGGCTTTAAGCAAGCCGTGGCTACGGGTGATGTGCCGACTATCGACAGTGCTCTGTATAATCATGGCGGGCGCATTAGCGCTGATTTGATGGCCTTGGTGTCATTGGACGGCAGCAATATCACCAGCGTCCCACAAATTTTAGAAGCTGGGGCAGACTTCCCTTATCCTCGTATCGTGCATAACGCTGTCGTCGATGGCGGTGCTTCCTCGTTGCTGCTCATTGAACGGCGCTTGTATCAAGTGATGATGCTAACCATAGATGCGCCGACGCCAATCGCAGTCGCTGTTATAGGCTTCGAAATCAATCAGGAGTGGGGGCAACAGTTAAAAAATATCACCCAACTTGAAACCACCATTGAAGTACAGGCCAACGGCAAAAAGAATCTTACTATCAGCACCTTACCAGATGAAATGGTTAGCTTGGCGTTATCTGAGCAAGGACAGGCTTTATCTTGGCTTTCTTTGACTCTATTTAACGATGTGCCTTATGTTTCAAGACAATTTTTGCTGGCAGAAGAAGGGAATTTTAACGTTGTTATTACCTTATCTAACGACGTTAAACGCTTGTTTTCAGACTTTAGTGCACTACAAATGAATATCTCTTTGATTGCCGTTTTGGCGATCATTTTAGCCCTGTGTTTCGCGGCTTTGTTCTCGCGCAAGGTAGCTAAACCACTGGTCGCTCTTGCAGATATTGCCCAGCGTATTTCAGCCGGAGACTACAACAAAGCGATAAATACTGAATCTAGCTCAACGGAAGTATCAAACCTCGCTATCGCTCTTGAATCGATGCAATCAAATATTCGTCAGCGTGAAGAAAAAATCAGCTACCAAGCACAACACGACATACTGACTGGGTTGAATAATCGTTACAACATGGAAAGTCTGCTTAACGCTAAGTTTGAGCTGAATAAACCGTTTCAGGTCTTAGGTATAAACGTATTCGGCTTTCGCAGTATCAATGATGTGTTTGGCTATCACAATGGTGATACTTGTCTTCAAGTGCTCGCTAAGCGTTTATTAGCTCATGGCGGACTTGGTGCCCGATTAGCAGGCGGGGAACTACTTTGGGTCCCTGATGAGCATGTGACTCACGAACAGTTATTAGAATTCAGAAACGAGTTAGAGCAGCCCATTGAAACCGGAGATGCGTCAATTATCACCAAAGTCTCCATCGGTATGTTGAATTGTCCTACAGATGCGAGCAATGCAGAAGAGCTTTTCAGGCGGATGAATATCGTGCTGGATGAAACACAGCTATCTGAACAACTCTTACTTAATTATAAGCCCGAGTTTGAACAACGTTATCTGCGTCGTTTATCAATCATTGCTGAACTGAAAACTGCATTAGATGACCAGCAAGATGAGCTCAGTCTATTTTATCAACCAAAACTAGACTTAGTTAGCGGTAAGGTGACTAAAGTAGAAGCGCTAATTCGTTGGAACAACGCCATACTAGGTTTTGTATCCCCTGACGACTTTATTAGCGTAGCTGAGCAAGCAGGCTTCATTGGTAAAATTACAGACTGGGTTATTAACCAAGCTATTAAAGATGCCGTGACGCTCAAAAATGCTGGTATGGATGTGAGTATCGCGATTAATTTGTCTGCGAAAGATGTTATGGATAATGCCTTATTGCCGCACATAACGTCGCTAATGAGTGCTAGCGAGCTAGATAGCAAAGCGCTGAGCTTTGAAATGACAGAAAGCGACCTAGTTCGCGAACCCGAAAAAGCGATACAGCAGCTACGTGCGTTTCGCGAGCGGGGGTTTGAACTGGCTATTGACGACTTTGGTACGGGCTATTCATCCATGTCATACCTAAAAAGCTTGCCGGTGACCACATTGAAAGTGGATAAGAGTTTTGTGCTAAAACTCGACTCTCAACAAGGAGATCAGAAAATTGTTCGAACAGTGATCGATTTGGCTCATAGCTTCGGCTTGAATGTTGTCGCCGAAGGAATCGAAAGCCAAGCAACACTGCAACTGCTCCAAAATTGGGGATGCGAATTAGCACAGGGATATTATATGTGTAAACCCTTACCTTTTGCCGACTTTATACAGTGGCATAACAAACATCAATCAACTAACTGGTTAGAGAAATGATGCATAAAAAAGTAAGTATTGCGTACATCACAGGTATAACGTTCGCCTTGTGCACAACCCTAGCGTCAGCACAAGACGGTAAACTAATCGGCACTGCCGGGCTGGTGCAATTAGAAGGCAGCGGCGGGGGTGGTATTGTTCCTTGGGCAACCTTGTCCGGTTACGACAGTCAAGATCAAGTCTCTGTTAGCGCGGTCGCCACGCAGGTAGATGTAGATGATTACCGCCTCAATGTATTAGGCCTTAGCGCGTCATTCTATGATCGTGTTGAGGTCAGTGTTGCTCAACATCGCTTTGACCTCAAAGGCGCAGGGGTCGATATTAAACAAAACATCTATGGTGTTAAATATCGTCTCTATGGTGACGTTGTCTATTCTGATTGGCCCCAAATTAGTGTGGGTGCCCAACATAAAGTGTTAGACGATGAAGCGATTGCTAGTGCGGTAGGTGCTGATAAAACCAGCAGCGGCACCGATTTTTACGTGGCGGCGACCAAGGTCCATCTTGGAGCTATTGCCGGTTACAACGCGGTATGGAATGTCACCGCTAGGGCCACCAAAGCAAATGAGATGGGATTGCTCGGTTACGGTGGCGTCAATAATGATTCCTATGAAATTATGCTTGAAGCATCCGCAGGTATTTTATTTTCGCGTCATTTTGCAATTGGCGTTGAGTACAGGCAAAAACCAGACAATCTCGGTCTAGGTGAAGATGACTGGAAAGACTTTTTTGTTACCTATATTCCTAGCAAAGACTTCAGCATAACCCTCGCTTGGGCTGACTTAGGCACCATTGCCGCAGTGGATGACCAAGACGGTTTATACCTTTCTCTTAACGGACAACTTTGGTGAGTCTCATGAAACACACACTTATAATCCTATTTGTATCTCTATTTTTTGGGCTCAGTGCCTGTTCGTCAACGTCAAATCAGTCTGTTTATACCCAGATGGGTGGTCAGCAAAAAGTGGAAGAAGTCGTAGATAACTTCATTACCGAGATTGAATTTGATCCGGTTATTTTTGAATACTTTAAAGATTCTGACATTGGCCGTTTTAGAGAGAAGTTGATTGAGCATGTATGCCACTTAACGGGAGGGCCCTGTGAGTATACAGGTGATACCATGGAACGCGTGCACGGAGGAATGAACATTACCGAAGCAGATTTCAATCGCGGGGTAGACTTATTTATCAATGCAATGGACAAGGCGAACATACCTCACCCTACGCAAAACAAGGTCTTGGCGATTTTAGCCAAAACACGCAAACAGATGCTATATATTTAACAGGCTAACCACGCTGTAAACCAGTCAAGGTCGCCCAGTGCGACCTTTTTATTGCTAGGCTTTGATATCTTCGTATCTTGTCTTCTTTCGCTGCCTAGCTGCCTAAAAGTAATTAACCAACCAAGTAGGTTCCAGTACCAGAAGCAATGTGTTGGCCTTGCTCGTTGTGCAGCTCCATTCTGCATACCGCCACTCTACGTCCCCTGCGGATGACGCTTGCAGTGGCAATAAATTCTTCACCTTTACCCGGTCGCAGATAGTCGACCCGCATGTCTATGGTGCCATTATTGGCTAAAGTGTTTTTGAAATCTTCAACTTCTTCAGGCTTGAGCTGTTTAATACCATACATCAGTGCCACTACGCTGCCCACTGTATCAAGTATGGCTGCAGTTGCGCCGCCATGTAGAATTTTGTGCACTGGATTACCCATCAGCATATTGTTCCAGGGCATACGAATCTGCACTTGGTGATCTTCTAAGGATTCTATCTGAAACCCTAACGCTCGATTGAATGGCATACTGTTTTGGAAAAATTCAATCACGAAACCGGCCAATTGCTCTGGGGTTAAGCTTTTGTTATCGCTCATATTATTGTCCTTTTCTCAGAGAAGTACTCAATGTGACTAACTTTTTGTCTATTGGCAAGTGATGTATGGACTAAAAACACGTAAAATGCGCGCAGAATTTTTGTATTAGAGTCTATTTTTTGTTCCCAGAAGCCATCCCAAGTACTGATATAAACGCCGCGCAGAATGTACTTAAAAATGTATTCGGCTACGACGCGTTTCGTGACGGTCAGCGCGAAGTGATCGAGCAAATATTGCAGGGAAAAGATGTACTGGTTCTTATGCCCACTGGTGGCGGAAAATCCTTGTGTTACCAAATACCCGCGCTAGTGCTCGATGGATTGACCATCGTTATCTCGCCTCTTATTGCACTGATGAAAGACCAAGTCGACGCCCTTGTTGCCTCAGGTGTAAGCGCCGCTTATATCAATTCAAATTTAAGCAATGAAGAGATGCTTAACGTTTACCGTGGTATGCAAGATGGGCGCTATAAACTGATTTATGTCGCACCTGAAAGACTTATGCAATTTGACTTTATTCAACGGCTTCACAGTTTAAATGTGGCGCTTTTTGCGGTCGATGAAGCTCACTGCGTCTCTCATTGGGGACATGACTTTCGCAAAGAATACCGCCAGCTTGGTCAAATAAAACAGCAATTTCCTGGGGTTCCTGTGGTGGGGCTGACGGCAACAGCTGATATCACAACGCGCAGCGACATATTACAGCAGCTCGCTTTAGAGCAGCCTTTTGTTTTTAAAGGCAGCTTCGATAGGCCGAATATTCGTTACAACCAGCTGTTCAAATACAAAGCCACGGATCAGGTCATTCAATATGTAAAACAACAAGACGGCAGCGGGATTATTTACTGTAACAGCCGTAAAAAAGTCGACGACTTAAGTATTGCTCTAGCGAAACAAGGTATTAATTGCGCGGGTTATCACGCGGGTCTTGAGGGTCCTATACGCGATAAAATACAGCGCGACTTCATTCAAGATAACGTAGATATCATTGTCGCCACAGTCGCTTTTGGCATGGGGATCAATAAGTCTAATGTACGCTTTGTTGTGCATTTTGATTTACCTCGCAGTGTTGAAGCCTATTATCAAGAAACAGGCCGTGCAGGGCGTGATGGCATGCCTGCTGAAGCGTTATTGTTATTTGATGAAAAAGACGCTGCTCGTATTCGACAATGGATCGGTATGGGAGATAACCCAGCGCGTCTTGACATCGAACTACAAAAGTTTGCCGCCATGGAAGCCTTCGCAGAAGCGCAAACCTGTCGCCGCCAAGTGTTACTTAACTATTTTTCTGAATATTCCGCTGAAGACTGCGGAAACTGTGATATTTGCTTAGACCCACCTAAACGTTTTGATGGCAAAGTCTCGGCGCAAATGGTCTTGTCGTGTATTTATCGCTTGGGTCAAAATGTGGCCAGCCAGTATGTTATCGACGTGCTACGGGGCAAAAAATTGAAACGTATTTTCGAGCAAGGACATGACGCTCTAAGTACGTTCGGAATAGGGAAAGATAAATCGGATGCCCACTGGCACAACATTATTTATCAGCTGATACACAAAGGTTTTTTGCGCATCGACATCACCCAAAGCGCTGTTTTAAAATTAACCGAAGAAGCCCGAGGCCTTCTTGCTGGTAAATTAGAACTTGCTTTAGCAGTACCTAGATTAACCATTGATTCAGGTAAAAAGTCTAAACTGAAAGAGATGAACTATGACCGTAAACTATTCGCTAAATTAAAACACTTGCGTAAGTCCATTGCACAACGCGAGGACGTACCGCCGTTTGTGGTATTTAGTGATGCGACCCTTGCCGATATGGCTGACAAACTGCCCCAATCAAAAGTGGAGTTTTTGGAGGTCAACGGCGTAGGCCAAACCAAACTAGACCGTTACGGAAGTGAGTTTTTAGCGGCGATAGCTGCTTATTCACTGTCCTAAACAATGTTAATGTGCCGCGAATACTCATAGGCACCTAAGCTATTTTCAAAGCGCCTGATTAATCGCTTACGGCGTTATCACACCTTTACTAACTAGGGTGATTTGGCGCATACTAGTCACCTATTTTCGAGGATAAATGTACCTTCTGTGAAAGCCGTCTCAGCAAAAAATAAAGATCAAAAAGTCGAAAAGCTTAAAGTCCCTCCTCACTCCATTGAGGCGGAGCAATCGGTGCTGGGCAGTATGTTGATTGCCCCTGATTCTTGGGACAAAGTCGCAGAGTTGGTCACCGAAGAAGATTTTTATAACCGTTCTCATCAAGTCATTTATGGCGCAATTTTACGCCTACTGAAAAATAATCAACCGATTGATTTGATCACGGTTTCAGAAGATCTTGAAAACTTAGATGAACTTGAAGAAGCAGGTGGCTTTGCCTATTTAGGTGAACTGGCCAAAAATACTCCGAGCGCAGCAAACGTCTCAGCATATGCCAATATCATCAAGGAGCGAGCTGTTGTTCGTGAGTTAATAGGTGTTGCGCACGATATTGCTGATGTTGGCTACAACCCTGAAGGGCGAAACAGTGGTGAATTGCTCGACATGGCGGAAAGTAAAGTTTTCGAAATCGCCGAGAAACGAACCGCCAAAAATGAAGGGCCTCGAGGCATTGAGTCGGTACTGACTAAGACCATCGACCGTCTTGAAGAACTGGTTAAAAACAATAAAGAAGTCACTGGTGTTTCTACTGGTTATACAGATTTAGATAAAAAAACCAGTGGGCTACAACCCTCAGATTTAATCATCGTTGCTGCGCGTCCTTCCATGGGTAAAACGACCTTCGCCATGAACTTGTGCGAAAACGCTATGTTGCTGGAAGAGAAGCCGGTGCTGGTGTTCAGTCTTGAAATGCCCGCCGAACAAATAATGATGCGGATGTTGGCATCCCTTAGTCGGGTGGATCAAACCAAAATTCGAACCGCTCAATTAGATGACGAAGACTGGGCACGCATGTCTAACACCATGGCGATGCTCAAAGACAAAGACAATTTGTACGTTGATGATTCATCTGGCCTAACGCCAATGGAAGTTAGAACCCGAGCACGAAAGCTAGCTAGAGATCGTGGTGGAATTAGCCTCATCATGATCGATTATTTGCAATTAATGCAAGTGCCAGGCTTGAGTGACAACCGTACGTTGGAAATTGCAGAGATTTCCCGCTCGCTTAAATCCCTAGCCAAAGAACTCGAAGTGCCTGTAGTGGCCCTTTCACAGCTAAACCGGGGACTAGAGCAGCGTTCAGATAAACGCCCGATTAACTCGGATCTGAGGGAATCGGGTTCAATCGAGCAAGATGCCGATTTGATTATGTTTATATATAGAGATGAAGTGTATAACGAGGGCAGTGAAGACAAAGGCGTGGCAGAAATTATTATCGGTAAGCAGCGTAACGGCCCTATCGGTACATCAAGACTCACCTTCCAAGGCCAGTTTTCTCGATTTGATAATTATGCAGGCCCCGCCAGAGACGACGATTATTAGTCTGCCTTTCAACTGAATCGCAGACATAAAAAAAGAGGTGATAATCACCTCTTTTTTTGTGCGTGTAACTAACTCATTATTTAGTTACTTTCTCACGCTTAGAAGCACTAACGCGCGCTACGATGCGACGGTTAATTTTGTTAGCTTCTTTAGCAGTAGGAGCGTCAAGCAATTTGCTTTCGCCATAACCAACTGCAGTGATGCGAGCAGGTTTGATGTCGTAATCTTCAATCAATACCATACGTACCGCTTTAGCACGCTCTTCAGACAACCATTGGTTGTACTCGCTCTCACCTGGTGCAGATGCGTAACCTTCGATTACAGTATCAGTAGAAGGGAAACGCTTCATGAATGCAGCAAAGTCACGGATATCGCTGTTGGCACGATTAGCAATTTCTGAACTGTTGTTTGCGAACAAGATACGTAAGGTTTCTTCAACTTCAACTTCAGTGAAAATACTACAACCAGTTGCATCTACTTTGTCTGAAGAAGGCGTGTTAGCACACTTGTCTTGGCTATCTACAACACCATCATTGTCAGAATCAGCTTCAACAGCAGTAGCAGCCAATGCACAACCCATAGCATCTACCTGAACGCCTGGAGCAGTGCCAGGACACTTGTCTATGCTGTTGTTTACGCCGTCATTGTCAGAATCACGAGTAACAGGAGCTGACGTAGCACCAAAGCTGTACGCTAGACCGATTTTAGCGCTTACATCATTGTACGCTTCGCCGAAGTCATGGTATGCAGCGATTTCAGTAATCACACGCCATTTGTCGTTAATGTTCCAATGCTTACCCAAACCAACGTTAGCTAAACGAGAGCTATCAGTTAAATCAAGATGTTTAACACCTGCGAAAACATACATTAAGTCGTCAGGCAAGAAGTACATAGCATCAACACCAAGACGGTTGCCAGATTCATCACCTAAACCACCTGTTTGATCGATGTTCAAGTGAGACCACTCTAAACGTGCTGCCCACTGAGGCTTAAAACGAAAACCTAGTTCAGCACCGAAGCCAACACCGTCATCATAAAAAGTAGGTGCGCCGTCTAGCTCACCGTCAGTTTTATAATATTCACCGAAACCACCTACCCATTTGTCGCCTACTGGCGCAGATTGAGCGAATGCTCCACTGGTAAAAGCAAGTAAGATACCCATGGCTGTCATGGTTTTTTTCATAATAAACGTCCTTAATGTATTGTGTTAATCATTTGATATCACCGCCGCCTAAGCATCGGTATATAATCTGATTTAGTGTGTAAAATAGTTATAGGCCAGTAATTGTTGCAATCACGCAACGCTTACCGCCATGATTTCTATGCTCACCCAAATATATTCCTTGCCAGGTACCTAGTGCTAACCTTCCGTTTTGTATAGGAATTGTCAGATTACTCCCAAATACACTGGCTTTAATATGTGCAGGCATATCATCCGATCCCTCGTAATTATGCAGATAATATGCCGCATTCTCGGGGACAGCTTGATTAATGTGACTCTCTAGGTCTGCTCTGACCGTAGGGTCTGCATTTTCATTAATCGTCAAACTGGCACTCGTATGCTGAATAAACAGATTCAAGATACCAATATTTATCTTAGTGAGCGCATCTAACTGCCCCACTATCTCATCTGTTACAAGATGAAACCCTCTTGGTTTTGCGCGCAAACGCAACTGTTCTTGATACCAATTAGGCTGACTACTTGTCAAAACACATCTCTAAAAAGACTTTGCCGTGCTCGCTCGCAAACGGCATGATCATTTTTTGACCAGACGCAGTATGACTTAGTGTATGATCTTTACCGAAAACTACAACTGGCGTCGCCATACCAAAATTGTAACCAAGTTTAGCTAGCTCGTTTTTGGCCCCGCCACAAATCATATTGGTAATTTCGCCCACCATATCAGCAACATCGTCGTTTATTGCTTCAGGCTGCTCCCCAAGCATATTCTGCATCACTTTTAGCGCAATACTGGTTTCAAAGGTAATAGATAGCGAGCCCTTCACATCATCACCCACCATGCCGATTAAACCTGATACATCGCCCTGAGCTGTCGCTGCTGTTTTTCTCTGCGGCTTACCGGATACCAACTCAATTTGTGCCATAGTACTAAGCACATTACGTAAAGCGGCAATAAACGGATTAATAAACTCTGCATTCATATTGACTACAATTCCTGTCGTCTATCGCAAGTTTGCATACCCTGTAACTCTACTGGCATGACGTGCATAAACCATGAGCTTCAATGGTTTGCTTTGATACCTGAAAGCCATGGGTCTGGGCTTGTTTTACCAAAGTATCTTGTAGCCCCTCGGATTGGATTTCTTTCACCAAACCGCAGTTGTCACAGATCAAAAACTGAACGGGATGGCTGCAACCAAAGTGATGGCACGCAACAAACGCGTTGGTCGACTCGACCCTATGGATCAAGCCCAATTCAAGTAAGAAGTCCAACGTTCGATAAACAGTTGCGGGCTTAGCATTGCTTTCCGTTTCTTTTAATGTGTCCAACAAGTCATATGCGCCCACAGCGCCTTTTTTGTCCAACAGTAAGGCATAAACCGTTTCCCTCAAATGGGTGAAACGTGCGCCTTCCTGTTCACAGTATTGACGTGCTTTCTCTACTTGTGATTCATTGCTCATCTTTATACCGTTGGCCTTCGTGTTAATCCCGTTACACTCTTAAAATTAAAGCCCCGCAACGTGATTTTCAATATCTAGTCATTTTAGCGAAGTATATCACTCATCTAAAGGGCTTTGTACGAATAGTAGCTTGATTTACTTCATAAAGTTGAGGATTTAATGCACATATTGCGTATCATTGTGAGCAAGTATTTCTTAACCAAAGCTGAATCGATAATTTGTTGGTTACGATGCTAATATTGTTAAGAGGCATTTCGAGCATAATTTGCAGTTAAGACAATGCAAATGGCTATGTTAATTAGGCATAGCTAAAAGTGGTGATATACATATTATGATTAAACAAAACGTAAACGTTAACGCCGACACCCCCAGTATTTGGTTTATCTTTAGCGCCGAAAAACTTCTCGTTCCCCATGAAGCACAAGGCCCCTTGATCGAAAGCTGGAACAACCTTGGCTTTGCCCACGCTTATAAAGAACAAATAGTTCAAGTAGGTGAACATAACGAGCAGATGTGCTACCTCATTGATATGGGAAATGAGGTTATTGAGCATAGCGGTGCACAATTGGCTCATCTTAGAAGTTTATTACTTCACGATGACCTAGAACTCTTCTCTGTGGCTGCACGCGCATGGCAAGTAGCACTTTTTTTAAGAACGCACAGATTTTGTGGTCAGTGTGGCTCAACCATGCAAAAAATCGATTGGGAAATGGCGATGCAATGCCATCGCTGTCATCATAGATGCTACCCAAGAATATCACCTTGCATCATTGTCGCTATTCGCCACGAAGATAAAATCCTGTTAGCGCAAGGCAAGCCACAAAAAGACCGAAATATGTTCTCTACGCTGGCTGGGTTTGTGGAAAGCGGTGAAACCCTAGAAAACGCGGTTCATCGGGAAGTATTTGAAGAGGTCGGCGTCGCAATCAAAAACCTAAGATATATGTCGAGTCAACCTTGGCCATTTCCTCATTCGTTAATGGTAGGTTTTCTCGCTGATTTTGACAGTGGCGATATCAAAGTCGATGGTCATGAAATAATCGAAGCTCATTGGTTTAAATATGATGAACTTCCTAATATTCCGCCAAAGTTTTCTATTGCAGGGCAGCTAATTGAACGCACGATAGAAGAAATTTGCGCAGAGTAACTAAAACCAACTAACATAAAAAACCCCACTTTGAGTGGGGTTCGAATATTTTAGCGTCTAAGTCTCGTTTTTTCGAGCTTCTTGTTGTTAGTTTGCTTGCGCAACATTGTTATAACAGAGTTTCGGGGCTTGTTGCAAGTATTTACAATATTTAGGTTGATATTCGCTTCTTCATCATGCCTAAAAGAGTACAATGTCGCCTTTTTGGCCTAGGACTGGCGCACCACTTTTACAGATTTTACAGAGGAAATTCATGACTTCGTTAAAAAACGACCGCTATCTTCGCGCTTTACTCCGCCAACCCGTTGATGTCACGCCCGTGTGGATGATGCGTCAGGCTGGCCGTTATCTACCTGAGTACAAAGCGACTCGCGCCCAAGCCGGTGACTTTATGTCATTATGTAAAAATGCAGAATTAGCCTGTGAAGTCACATTGCAGCCACTACGTCGCTTCGACCTAGATGCCGCCATTTTGTTTTCAGACATACTCACTATTCCAGATGCCATGGGCTTAGGCTTGTACTTTGAACAAGGTGAAGGTCCTAAGTTTGCACGACCTTTAACATGTATGGCTGATATCCAAAATCTACCTGCTCCTGATCCTGAACAAGAGTTACAGTACGTCATGAATGCGGTGCGTACCATTCGTAAAAACTTACAAGGTGAAGTCCCTCTTATTGGTTTCTCCGGTAGCCCGTGGACGCTAGCGACTTATATGATTGAAGGCGGTTCAAGTAAAGCCTTCACCAAAATCAAAAAGATGGCTTTTAGTGATCCCAAAGCCCTGCATTTGTTGTTAGATAAACTGGCCGATTCGGTCATTTTATACCTCAATGCTCAGATCGCAGCCGGCGCTCAGTCTGTCATGGTGTTTGATACTTGGGGCGGGGTCTTGTCTCCTCGCGACTATCAAGATTTTTCATTGCAATACATGCATAAAATCGTCGATGGACTAACCCGGGAAAACGATGGGCGCAAAGTCCCTGTGACCCTATTTACCAAAAATGCGGGTATGTGGTTAGAATCGATAGCAGCTACTGGCTGTGACGGTGTTGGGCTAGATTGGACCATCGATATAGACAATGCTAAAGCACGAATAGGCGATAAAGTAGCGCTACAAGGGAATATGGACCCTTCAATGCTTTATGCGTCACCAGAGCGTATTGAACAGGAAGTACAAACAATACTGGCGGGATTTGGAGAAGGCTCAGGCCATGTATTCAATTTGGGCCATGGTATTCATTTAGACGTGCCGCCTGAAAACGCCAAAGTCTTTGTTGATGCAGTACACAAATACAGCGCCCAATATCACAAAAGCTAGTCTTTCGTTGTGGCAATAAAAAGACCCCCAGTAATTGCAATGTCCAACTATTGGGGGTCACTTCACTTCAGATTCGCTACCTTTTTGCTCTTTAGAGCTGATGTCTATTTATAAATATCGTTCAAATAAGTGGCAATGCGTATGCCTGCCATTTTTAAGCGCTCTTGCGCTTGAGGTAAGTGATTATATAAATAATCCCAAGAAATGCTTTTTTCTTCGGGGTAAATTTCGTTGCGAATTTTAATACTTTCCGCTATCCACACTTTTGGATCAGTGGATTTCCAGCGCTCTACATCTTGCTCGCTAATTTTGCGACTAAGTTTCTCTGTCCATTCTGTGTACGACAGTTTACGTTGCTCTATTAACTCGCTATCCCATACTCGATGCAAGTTGGTGTCTTGCCAAAAGAAGTTCACTTTAAAATCGTTACCTCCTCGGTCAGTCCCGTCACCTGCGTGCAACGGCTGATGCAAATCACCAATAATATGCACGATAAAACGCAGTGCTAGCTGCTTATCTTCTTTGCTAGCTTCACTACTTTTTAACGTCTCAGTAAACTTGCTCAATGCAGTGACCCCGTCCCCTTCTTCGGGCGCGCCGACTTGTGGATATGTTTTGCCTCTAGGGATTGTCACGTAATGAAATGGACCGGCCTTCTTTTGCCAAAACTCATCTGGGTTAGAACGCATTTCATCTGGATAAGTTGATGCCTCGGCCAAGTCTTCATTAGGCAATAAAGCGCTAATGGCTGCTTGTGCCTGTGCGGTCAAATGTTGCTGAGCAATAGCGCCCGTTACCCTATGTCCAATTTGCCCCCAAGCTAACACGTTGACACTAAAAGAAAGTGCAAGGACGCCAATCATAAATTTGTACATGTATTAAAAATTCCTATTTGCATGGCTATATCAAGCCTGAGAATTAACGAATAATTATGTCGGTTTACTGTGACAGTTTTTGTAGCAAGTGCTGATGAATACCACCAAATCCGCCGTTACTCATAATTAATATATGGTCGCCCGGTTTAGCATAAGACAATATAGATTTTTCTAGTATTTCCAGATCATCATGTAATGAGGTAGTCACCTCGCTCTGCGCCAGTAATGCATCCATTGACCAGCTCAAATGGCTCGGTTGATAAATAAAAACTTGGTCGGCAGCAGACCAAGACTGAGCGAGTGTTTGTTTGTGGACCCCCATTTTCATTGTATTTGAGCGTGGTTCAAGAACCGCTAGAATCCTGGCTTTCCCTACTTTTGCTCGCAGCCCTTCTAAGGTTGTCGATATCGCTGTGGGATGGTGGGCAAAATCGTCATAAACAGTTATACCGTTGACCGTACCGAGCACTTCCATACGGCGCTTCGCATTAACGAAATTGGTCAACGCTTCGATAGCTACTTCAGGCAGCACGCCTGCGTGACGAGCAGCAATTATCGCCATCATGGCATTTTGTACATTGTGCTGACCTAACAGCGACCATTTAACCCGGCCAAAGGATGTCCCTTTATACACCACATCAAACTCACTGCCATCGGCTGCACACTCTGCCACTTTCCAATCACTTCCAACAAACTGTACTGGAGACCAGCAGCCTTTATCGAGCACTTGGGTAATATGCGTATCCGCTTTAGGCGCAATGACGAGGCCGTTACCGGGTATCATGCGAATAAGATGGTGAAATTGTTTTTGGATATCTGCAATGCTGTCAAAAATGTCCGCGTGATCAAATTCGAGGTTATTGATCACCAGTGTTCGAGGGCGGTAATGAACGAATTTTGAACGTTTATCAAAAAAAGCACTGTCGTATTCATCGGCTTCAATAACGAAAAACGGGGTCTCTCCTAAGCGGGCTGAAATGCCAAAGTTTTGTGGAATACCCCCAATCAAAAAGCCCGGAGACATCCCTGCGCTCTCTAATATCCAAGCTAACATACTCGAGGTACTGGTTTTGCCGTGAGTACCTGAAACCGCAAGAACCCAACGATCATTAAGTACGTTTTCCAATAACCATTGCGGGCCACTGGTATAAGGAAGGCCTCGATTAAGTACATATTCAACGGCAAGATTGCCCCGCGAAAGGGCGTTCCCTATCACCACCATATCAGGTTGGGGGTCGAATTGGTCTTCATCAAAACCTTGGGTTAACTCAATACCTAAAGATTCAAGTTGTGTGCTCATCGGAGGATAAACGTTGTTGTCAGAACCGGTTACTTTATGGCCCATCGCCTTTGCAATAGCAGCGATGCCACCCATAAACGTTCCGCAGATACCTAAAATATGTAAATGCATAGCAATTTTTCTGGAATAAATATCCGTCTAGATTACCAGATACCGATACCAGAACGCACTGACAAGATGACAAATTCATTATCTAGGCCTGAAAGTGCAGTAATCGGAGCTGAGTTTTAGAAAAAATCCGGTTACACTGGTCATACCGTACACAGCGAGCATAAAAACAACAATATTCGCTGCTATTTTCTGTCCCTACAACCATGATAAAAGGTCAAAATAACACATGAAAAGACTCAACTCGCAACTTCAAGAAGACGGCGCTCCAATGGAGCTTATCCTGCTATTAAGAACATTATTAGCGGGATGTAAGGAAATATCATTCAGGGTCAGTCAGGGCGCATTAGCTGGTGTTTTAGGGTCAACCTTAAGTGAGAATGTACAAGGCGAGACACAAAAGAAACTTGATGTTATTTCTAATCAAATTCTAAAAGACATACTCAGTGAATCTGGTTATGTGAAAGCCATTTCATCTGAAGAAGAAGATGATGTTGTGGCCTGTAATCCGAACGGAAACTACTTAGTCAGTTTTGATCCATTGGACGGCTCATCAAATACCGACATTAACAGCTTAATCGGAACTATATTCTCGATTACCCACGCGCCACAATGGATGGATGCAGACGACCCCTCAGCGTTTTTACAACCAGGTACGCAAATTGTTGCCGCAGGCTATGTGTTATATGGCCCAAGCGCCATGCTCGCATTAAGCACAGGTCGCGGGACCCATCTATATACGTTAGATAAAACCCACGGTGGCTTTTTGTTAACGCAAAAAAATATTCAGGTGCCCACACAAACGTCTGAGTTTGCGATTAACACCTCAAATCAACGCCACTGGGAAGATCCGGTGCAAAACTACATTGGTGACTTGATTGCGGGTACCGATGGGCCTCGTGATAAAGACTACAATATGCGCTGGGTCGCGGCCATGGTAGGTGACATACACAGAGTACTCAGTCGTGGGGGGATTTTCTTGTATCCATTTGATAAACGTAACCCTGAAATGCCGGGTAAACTGCGTTTACTATATGAAGCAAACCCAATGGCCTTTCTAATGGAACAAGCTGGCGGGCTAGCCTCAACAGGTCATGGCAGAATTTTGGAAGTCATGCCCACTGAAATTCATCAGCGCGTTCCGGTTATCTTAGGTTCAAAAGAAGAAGTAGAAACCTGCTTGAGCTACTACAACGCTTAACGGTTAGCATATCCAAACAAACGAAAAAGGCGCGTCATTGAAGCGCCTTTTTCGCTTTCTTAATATTGTCACCGTACTAGAATTTGACAGGATAGTATCCCTGAGCATCTTTTTTACCAAAAAACTGTGCGGCCTGATGTACTTCGCTCGGCAAATCTGCATTTGGTTTAAAACGGCCGTTAATCCGAAATGCCAAAGAACTTGGAATATGTGCAACCGCGCTTAACCCAAAGCTATTAGGTTCATTAATTGTCATAACCACTTCTTCGTTCTCGCATTTCAACGAAGATTCAAAATTCCCTAAATCAATCTCCTGCTGAGTCCCCTGCACTTTCGCTTTTAACCAAAGGCCCTGCCCTTCAAGCACTTCACAATGTTCCGTGTAATCCACTTCCTGTAACGCAATTTTAAAGCGCCCACTGGCATTCACAGGGATAGGCAAAGGCAAGCTGGTGATGACTAAACTGGTGGGTAAAAACACCTGAACATCTTCACCCTGTAATCGCCCATTTGAAATAGCGATGTGGCCATCAAAAGAAATATCTTCTACTTCTCGAATATTACCCGCTTTCACATCTAAGCTGGCCGTACCCGTCAGTAGGGGTAAAAATGCTAATTGCCAATTCACATCGTGAATCGGCAACCCTTGTACCGATACGGACGCTGCATGACCATTCCAAATAGTGCCAGATACGCCGTGAACGGTAACCTCTGATGGCAGTTGAACACGAGAAATAACCTGTGCTGCCGGTAGCTTAACAATAAGAAATACAACGAAAACAATAAGGCAAATAAAGCCCCACTTTAAAACTGACTTCATGATTTACCTAATTTCAAACGACGGATTTTAACTTGCCCTGGGGCATCAGCTTCGGCTATGTCTAAATCTAAAATACTGATCCCCATATCTTCCAATGATTGTAGCCAATCTAACACGCCATTAAACGGCGCCTGATCAACCCACACTTGAAGCTCCTCGCCCTGAGGCTGCATTCGTGCAATCGGAATATTCGCGTTCGCTGCGGTCTGATTCGCTGCCTGAGCAAGCGAACCATTAAACCCTGTACTTACCCCATTGGCGGCGCGCAACTGTATTGCTCGGTTAGCATTTTTTTGCACCCAGCTCAGTAACGATTTTTGTGATTCAACGGCTTTTTGATCACGCTCTATCGCTTGATTCAAAGGTGACCAGACCAACCAATAAAACATACCGACCACAACCACAACGGCTGAGATTATCACTAAGCGTTGCTCTCGCTCAGTCAGTTGGTTAAATTTTTCCTTTAAGGCATTCATCTTAGCTCCTTACCAACAACGAACCAAACACCAAATCATTGCGGTTATTAATGGCACCTTGTTCCACTTCAAAGCCTTGCGCTTCTGCTAAACGCTTGAACTGCTCTAATGACTCAAAGTTTGCCGCCATGGCTTGCATACGTAATTCCCGGCGCGCAGAATCAAATTTTACACTCGATGGTTTTACCTGACTTTTGGCAAACGCTTCTGATAACTGGCTCATCATCACCAGCATCGACGAACCAACAGAGCCTTGCTCAAGCGCCGCCATTTTGCTGCGCATGGTCGCACGTACATCTCGATATGCCCCAGCATTTGGAAATGCGCGTTTGAATTCTGACTTTACCTGTGCAGACAACTGGGCCTTTTCATGACTTAATTGCTGCTGTAAAGCAACTTTATCAATCAAAGTCGTGCATAAGGCCACAATGGCCAGTACCGCTGCTAAACGCCACTTTCTAAACTCACCACCTTGCTTTTTGCGTGATTTAAATTCACCTTGTAGCAAATTAAATTGGGTAGCTTGTAACCCACGCGCCAATATCTTCATAGGCATATCAACACGCTGCTCTTGAAGCAGTACATTGCTCAGTTCTTGTTCAGATAAACTACTGTAATTATCTAACAACAATGGTTCAGGGAGCTGCTTCGCATGATGATTAATCGCTTGTACTAACCAGTTTTTTTCACCTTGAATACCCGCCCATTGATCTTGACGGATCAGCAATTGCTCACCTAATTCAAGCGCAGCCCAACCACCAGTTGGTTCAGGCACCGCTAAAATATCAGGCACGATACGCTCACAATATAACCCAGCATCAGCCAATTGCTTTTGCCAAGCCTGTAGGCGAGCTTTGCTGATGACAGCAACTGCTTGTTGATTATCTTTGCGGCCACCTAAAGCGAAAAATTGACTGGCGATATCACTGCTTATTTCATCTTCGAGCATAAACGGGATCGCGGTTAACGCTTTGCGTCCAGCTTTGCTCGGTAGCGTTACCCATTTGAGTAATACGTCGCTAGTAGGTACCAAGGCAACAATCGGCCGTTGTCCGGCTCTGTCCTTAAGGGATGACAAATCCTCAACTCCAGCAAGCTCGCCACTTGCTATCACGTCATCTTCATTAGGTGAACATACAATCCAATGGATCGCATCGTTCTCATTCGAGCCTAATCTAACTATTAACTGTTCCATTATGCTGGCCTACTTTGGTCATTAACCATTCTGTTGTTTCCACTATTGACTGGCTGTGGATTGTGATTTCTAGCCTTGTTCATTGTAAGGCGAACTCTCTGCGCAATACAGTCACGTTCTGGTTGTCATCTACCTTAAATACGCTGAGCATAGAAAACGTGGCATTATTATATGAAGTCTTTACCTTCAATATGAAGTGTTGCGTGGTGACATCAAACCAATCCTCGCGTTCACTGGGCATATTAAGCGCTGAAATAGTATTGACCGCTAAGAACTCATCTTTGGTCTGATATCCATCATCCGGTCGATTTGAAATAATATCTTGCGCACCGGACTCATCAAGCCCAGTCAACGCGGCCAATACTGCAATACTTTCTTCATCAATGGTATTCACATTGATTTTCAATTGATCATCACTGGGTATTACACACACCTGGTCAAGCACATCAGCCAGCCACTCAATGCTCGCGCCATTGACCAAACGTAGCTCTGATTTGTGTGCCATCAAATTGTTCGCAGCAAGATACGGAAATTGACGAGATTCATATTCACTGTCTTCTGCGCCTTGCGGCAACATATTACTGTCTGCATCGAGCCAATCGACTAAAGAGTCACTAAAGGTATCAATATCATAGGTACTGATGTCGGGGTTAATATTTGTCATTAAGCGTTTAAATGCCAACTGGCGTTCGCTTGGCCCAGATCGGGTCCCTGCGCCAGTACTACTTTGGTCTCCGCCTTGCAAGCTGTTGATATTAAAACAACTTTGCATATCCAATAATTGTGCTTGAATTCCGCCGCCTTCCAACGGGTAAACAAAAGGCTCTGACCATTGTTGGTTCAGATTAATAACACCGTCACTGTTTTCAAGCAGAAATTTAATCGACTTTTGTGCATATTGTTCAGCACCCATGGCGTACCAATAGGCTTGGTTATTATCTTTAATATTCGATGCACGCTTAACTTGCAACTGTAAACGCGAGCCCATTTGTGTGGCCAGTACACTGACTAAAGCAACGATCAGCAACACGATAATAAGTGCTACTCCTCTTTGTTGTTGCAGCTCATGTTTTATGTTGCTCATGAGCTAGCCCCTGCAAGCAAAAATTCACGTCGAATTAACCCAAAATCTTGACTGGTAATTTCTATCGCCACTGCTTTAGGTAAAACCACATCGCTGTAATCATCTTGCCATGCTGAGTCGTCCTCTTGGTCTTCGTCAACCGGAATAAAGTACACCTTAAAGTCATCTATATTCTCAAGTAGCACCTTCACTTTAGGCTCGTAGCCAATCACATTATCCACATAATTGCCGTATAAGCGCTGTAGTTGGCGCTCCTGCACTCGATACCCTACGCCTTGCAGAGTACTGCGTGGTAAACGCAATTGCGGGTTGTGCCAGCCACCGTGCACAAAAATAAGCCCATCATGGTTACTATCTAATATGCCATCTCCGCCCAGCATAACGCGCTCGCTCATTTCGCCTTCCACTCTGACGGGACGAGCAACTCCCTGCAGTATATCCCGCTCAATGATCAACATAGCCCGTTGCAAAGTTTGCAGCTTTTCAAAACGTTCTGTTGAAAGTTCATCACTGTCTATAACGCTTGTCAGTACACCAGTGCTAGCGATACCAATTAAGGTGAAAATCGCCATGGCAATAAGAATTTCCAGCAAGGTAAAACCGCGTGCGTCACTGCGCAAAGGGCCAATTTTGCATGAACGAACTGGTCTACGACTCAACTGTTTTGGTATTCGGATGAGATTAGACATCTGAATCTCGTTTAGCCACAAACGTCGTCACAGAGGTGATTGGCGCAGAAAACGCAGCGTCTAATGCCACACTGACTTCCACTGACATCAATTCACTATCATTGGTTTTGCTCACAGTTTGACGCCAAAACCACGTACGCTCAGACATTTCTTGTTCACCCTTAGCGTTGTTCTTTGGTGGCCATGTTGTTGAGAGCTGCAGCTGGGTTAAGCGATTATTCGCTACCCAAGTCGCGAAGGTAATTTCTTCTATCTGCCCAATACTGCTTAAATGGTCACTGGCCGCTTTCATAATGGCGGTCGCTGTCATGGCAAATATCACCAAAGCGACCATCACTTCCAGTAAGGTCATTCCTTTGTGTTGACGAGCAATAGAGGGTAGCTTCATAACGTTTCTAGAGGCCCTTCAAGGGTAACAGGCAGTGAGTCTTGTACATTGAGACGGAAATAACTGGCAGGTTCAGATGAAAAACCCGGTTCATAAGCAAAACCTAAAGAGAAAGGCGTGATATCACCACTAGACAATAAGAGAATTTGAGGCGGCGGGAGCTTCTTTTCTTCCTCTTCGCCTATGCTGATATCATCATCACTAAATGATAGTTCAGCATCAATAGAAGACTCGTTAAACAAGCTGTCGTCTGTGTCCCAGGGCAAATCGTTTAGTGCGAGTTCGAACGTGAATTCGTCAGGTAGGGTATGAGCCTCGAATGTTTTGTCCCCAGAGATCAGTTGCCAGTTTTGTTCCTCATTAAGGACAACAAAACTATATTGGTTTTTATCTTGATCGATATACACCCCAAGTTGCTGCTGATTGAGTACGGCATAATCCGAGGCCATACTAAACACCACTTGAAAGCGTTGTACTTGCTGCTTGAGTCTGTCTTGTCCGCTTTGGCCGCTAATATTGAACACCACAGTGCCCGCCAACAGCCCCATAATCACTAACACCAACATGACTTCCAGCAATGTGAAGCCGCGTTGGTGTTTTGGCCTTATTTCATTCGATTTGCAAGAGGCAGCGTGTAGCACCAGCCTGTTAGCCTAAATAATCGTTTAGATTCCAGTTACCAATGTCATCATCAGTGCCGGCTTCGCCATCGGGCCCATTTGAAAAAATGTCGATAACCCCAACTTCTCCAGGGCTGATAAGCTGATAAGGATTGCCCCAAGGGTCTTCAGGTAAGCGCTTAATAAATCCGCCCTCTTGATAATTACGTGGAATAGGATCAATAGTAGGAATGGTTACCAATGCGTCGAGCCCCTGCTCGCTGGTAGGAAAAACATTATTACGCAGTTTGTACATTTCCAATGCACTTTCAAGCTGCTGAATATCCACAGCTGCCTTTTTCAACTGCGCTTGCTCTTGATTACCTAAAATAGACGGTGCGATCATCGATGCCATAATACCGATTATCAATAGCACCACCATGACCTCAATCAAGCTAAAGCCGCGCTGTTTACGTTGTAACGTTTTCATTAAAGATTCACCATGTTGTTTAAAGCTAAAATAGGTTGCAGGATGGCCATTACGATAAAGAGCACAATCCCTGCCATAGAAACAATCAAAAGCGGTTCAAACACTTTTAAAGACACGCCAACCAAGGATTCAAATTCTCGGTCTTGATTATCAGCAGCGCGCCCAAGCATTTGCGTTAGTTCACCACTTCGCTCACCCGAGGCAATCATATGCATCATCATAGGTGGAAACATTTTGGTTCGCTCTAACGCCGCTCGAAGGCTTGAGCCCTCTTTTACATTTACTGATGCGCCTTTGACCTCGTCACGAATGTACAAGTTCGCCAACACATCACTGGAAATTTTCATGCTCTCTAATAAAGGCACTGAACTGGAGGTCAAAATACTTAATGTACGAGCAAAGCGCGCAGTGTTCAGCCCTTTTGACACTTTACCCAACAAAGGTAAGCCAAGAATAAAGTGGTGGTAACGCTTTTTCATCACCGGTTGTTGTAACACCCGGCCCACGATAACCGCCACCACGGCCAAAAGCGCAATTAAGGCTAAGCCGTAATTTTGCATCCACTCGCTGACACTGATCAGTACCTTGGTGATCGTGGGTAAATCTTGGCCCATGTGATCAAACTGACCAACAATTTTTGGCACTACCACTGTCAGTAATAAGATGACTATCCCCATTGCAAAGAACATCATCAGCGTTGGGTACACCATCGCCTGGGTAATTTGACTGCGGGTTTGTTGGCGCTTCTCAGTGTAATCCGCTAAGCGATTAAGTACTGTGTCTAAGTGCCCGGACTTTTCGCCTGCTGCAACCATGGCGCGAAATAACTCGTCAAATACATGTGGAAATTCTGCCATGGCATCGGCTAGGTTATAGCCCTCCACCACCTTACTGCGCACCGCCATCATCATGTTTTTCTGGCGCGGCTTTTCAGATTGTTGCGCTACAGCCATCAAGGCTTCTTCGATAGGCAAAGAAGATTCAACTAAGGTCGCTAACTGACGTGTAAGTAAGGCTAAATCAGAGGCAGAAATTTTCGGTTTAAACAAGGAGAACTGCTTGGCCGAGCGACGCTCTTTCTCTGCGACTTGTTCTACTTCCAGCGGAATAAGTTGCTGTTCACGCAACTGCTGGCGTATCTGGCGAGCGTTATCGCCCTCGAGTACGCCGCTTTTACTCTTGCCGCTTTTGTTGATCGCTTTGTAAGCAAACGCTGCCATTCTAATCTTCTCGCGTTACGCGCAATACTTCTTCGAGGGAAGTGTCACCGCTTAATACCTTACGGCAACCATCATCACGAATACTTGGCGTAGTTTGGCGAATGTACTTTTCAATCGCTTGCTCGCCGTGGCCATTGTGAATTAGCTCGCGAATACCTTCATCCACAATCAGTAATTCGTGAATTCCGGTTCTTCCGCGGTATCCAGTGTGATTACACGCTGCGCAGCCTTTAGGGCGACACAGGTGCTGGCTGGCTTCACTGCCAATTGTCACTCCCAAAATATTGCATTCTTGCGCACTTGGTTCATAAGTGGTTTTGCATTCAGGGCATAGGGTACGCACCAAACGCTGTGATAAAACAGCAAGCAAACTAGATGACAGCAAGAAGGGCTCAATGCCCATGTCTTCTAAACGAGTAATCGCGCCAGCGGCGGTATTGGTGTGCAACGTAGACATTACCAAGTGGCCGGTTAAACTGGCTTGAACACCTATTTGCGCCGTTTCTAAATCACGTATTTCTCCCACCATGACCACATCGGGATCCTGACGTAAAATCGCCCTCAACCCTCGAGCAAACGTCATGTCCACTTTGGCGTTAACTTGTGTTTGACCAATGCCTTGTAAGTCAAATTCTATCGGGTCTTCAACCGTCAGGATATTGCGATCTTTGGAGTTAATTTCACTCAAGCCAGCGTACAAAGTGGTGGACTTACCCGACCCCGTGGGGCCCGTTACCAAGATAATGCCGTGAGGTTTTCGAATTAATCCTGAAAAATGTCCGCGATTAACTTTGGTCATGCCTAAATCTTCAAGATTTAAACGTACATTATTTTTATCGAGTAAACGCAGCACCACTCGCTCACCGTGACTAGATGGCATGGTTGATACCCTGACATCAACCGCACGACCAGCGATACGCAGCGTAATGCGTCCATCTTGTGGCACGCGCTTCTCGGCAATGTCCATTTTCGACATAACCTTAATACGTGAAACCAACATAGAGGCCATTTTACGATTCGGACGAAGAATTTCTCTTAATACTCCATCCACCCTGAAACGCACCAATAGCTGTGATTCAAAGGTTTCAATATGGATGTCAGATGCGCCTTCTTTAATAGCTTCGCCTAACATGGCGTTGATCAATTTAATGATCGGGGCATCATCTTCACTTTCTAATAAGTCTTCTGTGTCAGGTAACTCTTCAGCAAGAGCAAATAAATCACTTTCATTGCCAATATCTTCCATTAACTGCTTGGCTGCGGAAGAGTCACGCTGAAATGCACTGGTCAGTAACTTTTCAAACTGACTACTTTCTATTTCACGCAGTTGAAAAGGCGCACCTAAAAAGCGCCTCACCTCAGCAAAAATAGCAAAGTCAGTCTCATTCGTATGATACAGCAACGCTGGGCTTTCAGCGGTTTCCAGCAGCACCTTATGGCGCTTAGCAAAACTAAAAGCCAGCTGTTTGTGTTCCGCATCTTCTATCGGTGCATCTACATCGGTGCCTGCAGCAACGAGAGCTTGCTCCTCAGCTTCCATGGTACTGATTGATTCTGAGCTCATTGCTACTCATCACCCTCTTTCTCAGCGGCCTTTTCAGCTTCGGCTCTTTTTTCCATGTATTCGCCATATGAAGGCGGCAATGCTAGCCCATCATCCCACTCTGGTAACGCTGGATTTTCAGAGAACGGCATTAATGGGATCCCTTCGGACTGACGTTTAAGTTGCTCAGCACGAATGTAGTTATACTTTTTACGGCTTATATCATTCGCAGTTACTCCATCGCGAATAATCGTAGGGCGAATAAATACCATCAGGTTACGCTTAGATTTACTGGTCGTGGTAGATTTAAACAGATTACCAATAAACGGAATATCGCCCAAAATTGGTACCTTAGACACACTCTCTTGTACGTCATCATCGATTAAACCGCCCAATACAATTGTGCCACCATCGTCGACGATAACGTTGGTTTTAATCTCACGTTTGTTGATTAAAATATCTACCGAAGTTGCACCGCTAATACTTGATACTTCTTGCTCAATCAGCAGTTGCACCGCGTTGCCTTCGTTGATTTGCGGCGTGACTTTAAGTTTTATACCAATCTCTTGACGTTCAACCGATTGGAACGGGTTGGTATTATTTGAACCTGTTGTTGAGCCTGTAATAATCGGCACTTCTTGACCCACGATGAAAAACGCTTCTTCGTTATCAAGAGTGGTTAAATGAGGTGTTGATAGAACATTCGAGTTGGTATCTGTACTGACCGCTTGCAGTACTGCGCCCCAGCCGTCTTTAACCGCACCGACCAAGAAACCATTAACGCCGCCCAGCAATGACGCAAGCGCGGTGTAATCCCCCTCAGTGGTTTCATCAAACGAATAGGGGTCGCCATCGTCATCAAAGCCGACTGTAGTAGTGGTGGTATCAGATGCTTGTTCTGCAGCTACCGCTAAGGAGCCTATACCGACCACATTACCGTTGCTGAACTGCTGCGCGCCATAATCTTCGCTGGCCCACTGCACACCGACTGTGGTGCCGTCACCTTCAAACACTTCAACAATAATCGCTTCAACCTGAACCTGCGCACGGCGAATATCCAATTGACGGATCACATCCTCTAAGGAGCGCATCATATCTGGCTGTGCAGTAATCACCAATGCGTTAGAGTCCTCATGCGCCTCAATACTGATGTCACCACGATTAGAATTGCTAGATGATTTAGCAGCGCCTTGCTCTTCAGCTTGAATACTGGCACTTACTCCTTGTAAAACTTTGACTAGTTCTTCTGCTTTTGAGTATTTAAGAAAAATAACCCGCGTATTACCGTTGGTTTCTAACTCTTGGTCCATGCGTTCAATTAAATTAACGATACGTTGGCGCGCTTTAATATCACCACTGACCATAATACTGTTCGTTCTATCATCAGCCACAACCCGCGGTGCATCTTTGCCACTGGCGTTAGTTTTTCCTGTGGACTTGTTGATACTATCAATAATGCGCACTAGCTCTGATGCCGAGGCAAATTTTAACTTAACGATATCGACTTCTTCATCACCCGCTTTGTCAACGCGCTCAATGATTTCGACTAAACGGTTTACCACAGCCGCGCGGCCTGTCAGCATCATTACATTTGATGCGTCGTGGCTCACCACGTTTCCACCACCAGCTTGATCGTTTAATTGTCTTAGAATAGGAGCAAGTTCACGCACAGGCACGTTGTAGACAGGCATCACTCGGGTGATCATCTCATCACCGTCAAAAGGGGTTCCTTCTACGACGGGTAAGTTAGAGGTTTTAGCGTCTTTTGAACGCACTACCTTGACGATACCGGTCGGCATTTCGACCACAGCATAACCGTATACTTGCAACACATTTAAGAAGAATTGGTAGTATTGCTCTTCATTTAATAAGTCGTAACTGCGCACAGAAATTTTACCCCGCACGTTGGGGTCCACTATAATGGTTCTCTTTAAATTCTTGCCCACTATATTAATAAATTCACCGATATCAGTGTTTTTAAAGTTCGGGGAATATTCATTTGCTGCTACATAGGTTGACGCAGAGAAAAATGCGGCTCCAATAATAAGGCACAAGCTGGGTAAAATATTACGGCTTGTTCGCTGGATAAAATTCATGCTAGTTATTCCTGTTCCGCATCGGGTAAATCTAAAAACAAGGTCAGCAGCTCGTCGTCTCGGCTGACCGTAATTTGTAATGATTGCGCTGCGCGCAACTCGCCCATCGCCTCAACTGCTTGCTGAGGGTCGGTTAAATTTAAACCATTAATATCTGTTATCACGTCACCGCTTTGTAAGCCTGCCGCCTTGAAAAGTTCAGGCTTTTTGCCAGGGCTTACGCGATAACCTTGTAGCTCGCCATTCGCGCTGTGAGGCGCAACCGAGATAAAATCAGTAAAATTAGCAGGCTGCTGCTGAAGCATACGGGTGGCATCTATCACATCGTCAGACAAGGTAATCACGTCATTTTGGCTAGGACTGGGAGCCATTTCAGGGGCTGGGCGACGAGGAGCGCGAGCTCGTTTTTTATTTGCTTCATCAAAATCAATGCCATCTAGCATCAGTGTTTCGTTGATCACGCCGTTACGAATAATCACTCGGTCTCGGAATACTTCGCGTAGGGTCGCATTGGTACCAATTATTTTATCCCCTAAGCCATAGGTTTCTTGGCTTCCGCGGTTTTCAATAATCGCTGCCCCTTCGGCTTCTACAGAACTAGCCACTACGCCCGTTAACGTCAGATTCAGTTTGGTTTCAGGCGCATCAGTAACCGTTTGCTCTGTCACTGGGGCTGCTTGAAAATCACCGAATAAATTCAGTCGCTTTACCGGTAGCAAATCAAGGTTGCTGTTACCGCCTGATGCGATAGGTGTGACGCTCGTTGAAGGCAATGTGCTGTGTGCTAATTCCCCCTGAGGCCATATACGCCACGTTAACTCGGCTAAATAAGCCAGCAAAAATATCACCAGTAAAGCGACAACAAGGCGATTAATCTGCCCTTGATATTTAAGTAGCAATAACCAAAAGTGATTGAAATTATAATTAGTGATAATTCTTGTCTCGCGGTTGAACCATACTAGAAAAAGGTGATGCGTACTCAAAACGCCTATCATTCCAATTATTTACCAAGGAAGTTGCGTGCCTTTTTCATCCATAAACGTGCCATTATCTGCTTTATTTAAGCTACTGATAAGACCAATAATTTGTCCTACAGCCTCTTGTACTGTACTCGTTGCGTCTTGTCCACCCATGTCTGTTTGCACCCATCCTGGACTAATGGCACAAATGACTTTCTCTGTATCGTTTAACTGCAATGCCAAACGCCGAGTAAACATATTCAGCGCCGCCTTACTCATGGCATAAGCGTCAAGGGGAGCTTGAGTAAACTGATTTGAATGACTAATCGACGCAACACCTGACGACAATTGAATCACTTTCGCTCTCGAAGCTAATGAGTCAATTAATGCCTGACACAGCAAGCTAGGCGCAATACTGTTAACCATAAAATTATCAACAAATGCCTCTTGCGTCCATTGGCCAAAAGGTTCATTAGCGCTAACACCAGCGTTGTTAATTAGCACGTCTAGTGTGTAACTTCCCGACACATTAGCAGCTAATTGTGAAATTGACGCTTGCGAATGCAGATCTGCACATAAAATCCTTATTCTCTTGTCGTCTAACGCTTTAAGGGCTAACAACGCCTTCTGACAAGCATTTGGACGGCAAACGGCAATCACTAAATCACCTTGCGCAAAGTACTGTTGGCAAAACCCTAGACCTAATCCACGATTAGCACCTGTGACCAGCACCGTTTTCATGGGTTAGATTTTCCTTTTAAGGGCTGTGGGAGTAACATACATCTAGTCATTATTATTATTTATTTTTTTGCAATGATAGCGAGTCGACAACGGGGTCACAACTCTATTAAGCATTCGTTACGAAAATATTACATATCGGCCATTCTTTATGCCAAACAAAGTACAAGACAATAAAAATACGCTTACAGAACAAAGCGTTCGCTTAGATAAATGGCTATGGGCTGCGCGTTTTTTTAAAACTCGTGCGCTAGCCAGAGACGCAGTTATGTCTGGCAAAATCAGTTACAACGGGCAACGCTGCAAACCGAGTAAAACGGTAGAGCTCGGCGTTACGATAAAAGTTCCTCAAGGATACGATGTAAAAGAGATCATCGTGTTAGAATTAGCGCAACATCGACGTTCAGCCCCTTTAGCGCAGCTGATGTTTGAAGAAACGCCAGAAAGCTTAGCGCAGCGCGAAAAAAACAGCGAAATGCGTAAGTTAAGTGCCTTTCATAGCCCAAAACCTGATCAGCGCCCAGACAAAAAGCAACGTAGACAAATTATCCAACTTAAACACCAGTAATCAGCGCGTCGCTGATCCATTGAGAAATTACTATGTCATTTGACCAACTTCACCGTTATTTGTTTAATCAAGCCCATGTACGAGGCGAACTCGTTCGACTCGAAAATAGCTACCAATCCATTTTAGATTCTTATGCTTACCCGCCCGTTATCCAAAAACTGCTCGGCGAATTGATGGCCGCAACATCACTGTTAACGGCGACATTAAAATTCGAAGGGGATATTGCGCTGCAGTTGCAAAGTGATGGGCCTGTTAACTATGCCGTTATCAATGGTACGCATGATCAAAAGTTACGCGGTGTTGCTCGCTGGGACGAGTCATTGTCAGAACTTCCTACTGATTTTAGCCAGCTGTTTCAAAAAGGTGTGTTGGTTATTACCATCACCCCTACAGATGGGGAGCGTTATCAAGGTATGGTTGCGCTAGACAAACCTACATTGGCTGAATGTATCGAAGGTTATTTTCAACAATCAGAGCAATTAGCCACCAAGGTGATCCTGCGTACTCAGCAAACCGACACCAGCGCCAAAGCCTGCGGCATGTTTTTGCAGATTTTGCCCACCAGCAGCCAAGCCACCATCACAGAAGATACTGGTTTTGACCATTTGTCTAAATTGACCGAAACGATTAAAGACGAAGAGCTATTCACCTTGCCTGCAGAAGATATTTTGTATCGCCTATACCATCAGGAAGATGTTGAAGTTTATGCGCCTGCAGACATTATATTTAAGTGCAGTTGCAGCCGAGAGCGCAGCGCAAACGCATTGGCAGCGGTGGAAAAGAGCGAGTTATTGAATATCGTTGCCACGGAAGGAGCAATTAAAATGAACTGTCAGTACTGTCATACAGAATACCGCTTTGATGAAATCGATGTGCATGCGATCCATGCAGGCACTTTCTCCATGGACACACAAAGCGACCAGTAGTATTTCCCACTTGCTCTTATGCGTTAAGGGCAAGTATGAGGAATAAAGATACTCGCTATCAAACCACCTTCAGGGTGGTTTTTTAATGTCACTTCGCCACTGTGCATATCGACAATCCGCTTAATGATCGCCAACCCTAAGCCAGATCCCAAACTACCCCGAGCTTTGTCGCCTTGGGTGAAGGGTTTAAATAAGCCTTCGATTTGCGTATCGGGAATGCCAGGACCAAAGTCACGGATCGAGAAAAACAGTAAGTTACGCGCCTTGTCATAACCGGAATGAATTTCGATATCTTCGCTACCATAGCGAAAAGCATTTTCAATCAGATTATCCAGTACCCGTTTTAGCGCTACTCGGCGCATGCACGCTGTTGGAATAGGCTTTAGGTGCAGGTGAATATTATGGTGTTCTTCAATGTTACGTACTTGCACTGCATCGCGGATAAGCTCATTCACATCCACACTGACCATACTTTCTTGCTGATCTTGGCGCACATAGTTAATGAACTGATCGATAATCTCATTCATATCTTCAATATCGTTCACTATGCCTTCTTTCAACCAATCCTGTGCTTCTGGTAACATTTCAGTCGCCAAGCGAATACGCGTTAATGGCGTACGTAAATCGTGAGATATACCTGCGGTTAACAGCGCTCTGTCATCTTCCAGTTGTTTGATGCCTTTGGCCATCTGGTTAAATGCTTGTGTCACTGCCATAAGCTCCGTTGAACCTTGGGCTTCTAACGGAGGCGGAATATTTCCGCGCCCAACGTCAATCGCAGCGTGCTGCAACGCTTGTAGTGGTTTATTTAATCTGCGCACAAATATCCAGCCACCTGCCACACTTAAAATACCAATCACTAGCAAATAGATGGTCAACGGGGAAATGTCAGATTCGCCATGGCTTAACATGGGAATGGTCACCCATACACTGGGGTCTTGAGGCGGTTTAACCCAGACTAAATAAGGATTACCTTGAGTGATGCGTACTTCTGATTCTCCCCCCAGTTTTAAGCTCATTTGACGAGACAAATATGGGTAGTAAATCGCTTGTTCGACGCCTTCTGCTTGCGCTTGCTCATTGCTTAGCAATCGCATACCAGTTGCGGCAAAAAAGCGTTTATGCAGCTCTGGATCTTTGTGATCGATCTCTTCAATAAACACTAAATTGATTTGCGTGGCCAACAAGTTATTGATTTGCTGGTAACTGGGGCGAATAAAATAATAGGTCACTGACAAATACGATACCACTTGATTGATAAGTAACAACATGCCAATCAGCAGTACCGTTTGTCCAAACGCACTTTTAGGAAGGAATCTCACGTTCAATAAATACGCTAGGGTTAACTAGGCTCCGCCACCATCAGGTACGAACACATAACCCAAACCCCACACCGTTTGAATGTATCGCGGATTTGCCGGGTCTTCTTCTAGCATACGGCGCAAACGTGATACTTGCACATCGATACTACGTTCAAGCGCACTGTAGTCACGGCCACGTGCTAAGTTCATTAACTTGTCCCGTGAAAGCGGCTCACGCGGATGAGTTACCAGCGATTTAAGCACGGCGAACTCACCACTGGTTAGTGTCATTGGCGTACCTTCGCTAGACATTTCCCGGGTGCCCAAATTCAACTTAAACTTGCCAAATTCAACAATTTGTTCTGCATGCGACGGTGCTCCCGGCGCTTCAACAACCTTGCGTCGCAATACCGCTTTTACTCGCGCCAATAACTCTCTTGGGTTAAACGGCTTAGGTAAATAATCATCAGCGCCCATTTCAAGGCCAATGATACGGTCAACTTCGTCGCCTTTAGCGGTTAGCATCACGATGGGGATTTCATTCTCTTTCTGACGCAGGCGACGACAAATAGACAAGCCGTCTTCTCCTGGTAACATCAAATCAAGTACCATTAAATGGAAGTTTTCACGCTCAAGCATGCGATCCATTTGTTCTGCATTCGCAGCAGCACGTACTTGATAACCTTGCTCGACCAAATAACGTTCAAGCAAGCTACGTAAACGCATATCATCATCTACGACTAAAATTTTTGTGGTTTCTTGTCCCATTATCGGATCCCTTTATCACAGTAACGCCACTATAAGGTAAAGCGCTGAAATTCCAAAGCATCCTCTGTGTTTAGCCTTCTTTGGTTTGTTACAAAGTTTGTCCCTAGGACACGCCACATCACAGCTGCAGAAGATGAGTTGTTACATTTGAAGCCCAAATACAAACCGTTAGTCGATTTCGACTGCATGTCCAAGCAAAACAATCTATGTCAGGTACCCACTATCATGTAAACCTGCCCTGCTGCCTCTAACAAGGCTATTGTTGGCGCATTAGCCGGCTTAGCTTTTCACTTGGCGACCCAACTAAATACGAATAGCACTTGACCCAAACCAGCGCCTTGCATTTAAATGGTATTCAATTTTTCCATCAAGAAACTTACATGTCAGTAAAACACCCGATTATTGCAATCACTGGTTCTTCTGGGGCCGGCACTACATCAACCACAAATGCGATCCGTCATATTTTTCGCAATTTGTCGGTTAATGCCGCGGTAGTCGCAGGCGATAGTTTTCACCGTTTTACCCGCCCAGAGATGGAAGTAGAAATCCGTAAAGCCCAAGAACAAGGGCGGCATATCAGTTATTTCGGGCCAAAAGCCAACGACTTTGTGATGTTAGAACAGCTGTTCAGTGAATACGCAGAAACAGGCCGTGGTAAACATCGCCACTATCTGCACTCATTCGATGAAGCGGTTCCTTTTAATCAAATGCCAGGTACCTTCACGCCTTGGCAAGAATTGCCAACCAACACAGATGTGCTTTTTTATGAAGGGCTACACGGCGGCGTGGTAACCGAAGAAGCCGATGTTGCTACCCATGTAGACCTACTTGTAGGCATGGTGCCCATTGTAAACTTAGAGTGGATCCAGAAAATAGTCCGTGATACCGCAGAGCGTGGACATTCGCGCGAAGCCGTTATGAGCAGCATTGTGCGTAGTCTAGATGATTACTTTCAGTACATTACACCGCAATTTTCTCGTACCCACGTCAATTTTCAGCGTGTTCCCACAGTAGATACCTCAAATCCATTTAGCGCGAGGGAAATCCCCAGCCAAGACGAAAGCTTTGTTGTGGTGCGTTTTCGCCGTGAAATGAAAACGGTTAATTACCCATACCTGCTACAAATGATCGACGGCGCATTTATGTCTCGCATCAATACCTTGGTGGTGCCTGGCGGCAAAATGGGATTAGCAATGGAACTTATTCTTACGCCTTTGTTAGAAGAGATTCTTGATAAAAAGCGCCGTGCTGGGTTTCAAATGGACTGGGTCTCAGATAAATAATTTCAATTAACAAACAACATGGTATAACCCTGCCTTAATCATTTAAGTTGCCCAACGGGCCAAATAAATTTAGGTATTATGCCATGCCCCATTCTCATGCCGATTTGCCATCCAGTTTTATAGAGTTGCTTAGCAGCCTAATGCGCAGTCCAAGCGTTGTTGGTGCTGAACATTCATTTTTTCGTGTGCTGCAACGTGAACTAGAAGAGCGCGGAGCAAAAGTCACTTGGTATGAAGGCTTATTGGTCGCCCAAGGGAGTGAACCTGATAGCCTAATGTTTTCTGCCCACATAGACCGACACGGTTTGGTCTGTACGGGGCCAAACGAATTTCAATATGCCGCTTTTGTCGCGGGTGCGCGCTCAGATTTATTGGGCAACTCAGTCAGTGAAAGCTTAATGCGCAAAATCGTTGATCGCTTCGACGGTGAATCAGTATACGCCTATGAGCCTTGGTCTGGTGCATATCGAGGAAGAGGCGAAATAAAAGGCGCCTATATTTGCGAAAACAGAAACAATTTAATTTTCGAGGTTGACGGCTTAGAACATGTGGTAGCAGGTACACCGGTGGCATTCACCGATAAGCTAAATATCACCGAGCACGCATTAGTTGGCCAACTTGATAATATCTTAACCACCGCCGCGTTAGTCCATCTATTTGAAGAAGGTTTTCAAGGTACTGCGTTTTTCACCGCCCAAGAAGAAGCTGGCAAGAGTTGGCGCTATTTGTTGGAATGGTTTAGGCGCTTCGGTGGCTCTACCAATCAGTTGATCGTGGTAGATACAAGCCCCTACCCAGACCTACCAAGCGCAGCCCAAAATAACCTCATTTTACGGCATAAAGACGCCAACGCTGTATTTAACCCTCGCCTAACCGAGCGTTTAGTGGCTGAGTGTCAAGCCCTTGGCCTGAGCTACCAATTTAAAGATACCTATGTTGAAGCGATAAATGCCAAGCTAATAGCTAACGGTGATGCTCCCCATTCACTGGGAGCGACAGAATTAGGGCGAATTATCTCAGCCTCAAATGGCTTGGTAGATGGCACCACGCTGCAAGTTCCTTCATCGGGGTATCACACCATGCAAGAGTCGGCGCCTGTGTCTTCTGTTGTGGCGTTTTTGCATATGCTGAGTCGTTTAGCGAAGTTTTATACCAATCCGCATTAATAAGTGCCCCCTCAGAATGCGTCCAGCGGTTTTTGATTAAGGCGTCGCTATGAAGTAATGGTTGTTCCCTTTCGAATAGTGAGAACGCAGAGCAAAAGCTGCTGGG